>Ga0307974_1002815_pt1 | contig 12430 bp, 15 predicted proteins | sample OrgLakmetagen784_FD_201812 | JGI IMG/M metagenome (GOLD analysis project Ga0307974, IMG submission 201812) | Saline water microbial communities from Organic Lake, Antarctica - #784 | ecosystem: Environmental > Aquatic > Non-marine Saline and Alkaline > Saline | place: Antarctica: Organic Lake... | reverse complement strand
AATCCCGACTGCCGTCTGGATCAACCCACCAAAGACAACCGAAGGAAATCAAGCTTAAAGTCCAGAAGCTGCTGTCTCAAAGTCGTTGACACGTTCCGGGACCAGTATGCGGTTTTCTCTTGGTTCTGTACCATCTTGAATCTCTTAGCGGCGATTACCCGCTATTCCTTGGCGCGAGTTTTGCGTCCAGGGGCCAAGGATCCCTTTAGCTGATTATACGTAAGTCCATGCAGCTTACACAGACGGCGCACTTCCTTGAGTGCTTCGGCCCGCTCATCTTTTGCCACACGTTTTATTTCAGCTTCAAGCTCTGCTTGCTGCTCCTTCAGTTCGTCCAGTGTGCTCATCGGTCGATCCTTTCTTGTTAAATCTGCCAGGAGCAGTGTTACCAGTCACATCTGATGAAGTTTTCATATAACTTGTCAACATAGCACTGGCAACACGTCTGCGCATTGTTCTCTCACACTCGTCATCCCCCCAACGTTCACGAACTTTGCGCAATCCAGCTTGGCACGTTTCTCTATCCGTGCGGGCTTTGATCATCGAGGCGATGCCCCAACTGTGCCGGCTGGGGCGTAAGACAATCACGAAACAATCATGGCTGGCGAGGATGCTGGCTCGAAAGCTGATGATTTTGATGGCGACCGCGCTTACCGATAAGATTGCGCGACGGCTCCCGCTGCGCCCAACTGTTCACCCGAGCGGTGCCTCTCCAGCCCGGCTCGGAAGTTTCTGCTGCATTGCAGCGTTCTCGGGTTGAAATGCTGCAATGCAGCATTTCGTAATGGGGGTGATAGCAAAAAATACGAAACGCTCCCGAAAGGAGACCCGACATGGCCAAGCAGAACGCAAAATCCGCCACCAACGACTTGCAAAACTTGTTCGACCCGCAAGGCTACCAAGATGTCTTTAAGACTTGGGCGAGCATGAATGAGCGCATGGCGTCAATCGCTGTCGACGCCGGAACCCGGGCGGCCGACATGGCAAATGAGACCACAAAAGAAACTCTCTCGAATATGCGCGAACTGACGCAAGTCCGCAATGAGGCGACCGAGTACGGGAAAGCCTACACGGACTTCGTGCAGAAACAGACTGAGCTTTTCACGCGCACCGCTCAAACTTATTCGAACGAGGCGCAGAAAGTTGGCACGCTGACCGCTGAGCTGGCCTCCAAGGCTGGTGAAGAGATCTCAGACAAGGTCACCACGACTGCCGAAGGCGCCGCTCAGACGGTCCGCTCTGCGGCCAGCAAAGCGGCCTGAGGCTTCGAGCCATAGAGGCGGGAAGATGACGAACGGCGGGTTCTGCCAACTACCTGCGCTGTCGCGCAATCCCATGAGCGATGTCGCGCTGCAGTCCCGCCAAGTCGCTTGCGCCAAGACGCAGCCGAGCTAGATTTCGCCGAGGCCACAAGAGCTGGTGATGGTCAAGTTGCGCTTGTCATTGATCCATTTGCCTGCTCACCGGCAAATGGATCATCGATGGGGACGACTATGTAGGGTCGGAGAACATGGTCCGGTTTAGTGACTCAGTCATTGACGGGTTCAATCTGCAAGCCGCTGGCTTCGGACAGGTGCGGGCGAAGACCAACCTGTCGACCAAGATACGATCCGGCCGATCTCTTGAAGCGCTACATCTACCGATCAAGGCCGTGAACGGCGGGGAACGCAAATTCACAAAAGCCAAGTCCGCCAAGGCGATGGCCAAAATCTAGGAGTGCCTTGCGCGATACCTCAAGCAACTCGATGATGACTGCACCAGTTGGTTTTCCGCCTCAACTCCATCGCTCTGACAAGCCCTACTGGCAAGAAAAAAGCAGAACCGGCGCCTCTGATTGTACAGCGGCGCCGGTTCTTTTGATTACAACAACGAACTCGTTAAGTAAAAGACACATAACTCGTTACTTGCACACAGAGTATTTCCTACCCCTTAGGGTATATTAGCAATACTAATTTTGTATTAGCAAGATGATTTTGCGTGCTGATACGTCCGTAAATTATGTAAAATATTAAATAATAATATAAAACAAGGAGATAGACATATTGTCGCTATGATGGAAGCGAAGTGCTTTTCAAAGCAATAAGGAAAAGTCAAAAAATTCTAACTTTTCCGCGATCATTAAAGTTGTGCTATGGACCACAGATAAGTACTTTGGGTTGTAAGATTCGAAATGGCCAGGATAGTAGCGTGCCACTTCAAGATGCAGCATCCGGCTTTTTCCTGGGCCTGAGCCTCATTATCGCGATTGGCGCACAGAACGCTTTTGTTCTCCAGCAGGGCTTGAAGCGTTCGCATGTCCTGACCGTCAGCTTGGCGTGCGCAGTGTCGGATGCTGTACTGATCATTTCCGGTGTGTGGCTGTTTCAGAAGATTGAAGGGTTAGGGCTGAATGTCGATGGGGCAGCAGTCCGGCTTGCTGGAGCTTGTATTCTGATGGCCTATGGCGTTTACAGCGCCCGACAGGCTGTTTGGCCCGGTCATCACCATTCGTCAGTCGGCCAGAAAACAATGACCCGCCGTGCAGCCCTACTGGCATGCTTGGCACTTTCTTTGCTAAATCCACATGTTTATCTGGAAACTGTGGTTCTTCTAGGAGCCGTCTCAGCCCAACACCAATCTCCGGCTTCATTTGGTCTCGGAGCAGTTTTGGCGAGTTTTGTTTTCTTCTTTGCACTAGGTTATGGTGCGCGGTTCCTATCCCATATTTTCGAGAGTCCGACGGCTTGGCGATTTCTTGACGCATTAGTTGCAATCTTGATGTTTGCACTGGCAGCGAAGCTGATTTTCTATACCTAGGTTTGCCGATCTGCCACTGTGTCGGATCAAGGTCCAACAGCCATGATCCGTTCAGCCCTAGAAGTCGGACTAGTCCTGCGATTCAGCTTATCTGCGGATAGAGGTGTGTGAGTTTCATGTGCGCGTCCTCGGTTGAGAAGCGCCATTTGACGGCTGTGCCGCCCTGGTTGCGGGGTATTTCCCATGCCCTGGTCTGCTCTTCGAGTTTCCCGCGATCGGGGATGCGGCGGTCGAGGCACCGGCGTGCGAGGGTGCTCAGTTCGCATTCAGCGATGTTGAGCCAGGAGCCGTGTTTCGGTGTGTAGTGCCACTCGAACCGTTCTGCGATCCGGCGGGCCTCGGCCGGGTCGAACGCCTCGTAGAGCGAGGCTGGCTGAGGTTCACTCTGCGTGCGCTGATATGCCGATGACGATCAGACAGAGTGTTCGTATTGCCGCATCCAAGAATGTTCCCGAGGCATCATGTCGTTGCCTCACCCATTTGTTCCTGGATGTTTTCGCTCGTATTGGCAGCAGGTTCGGTGGATTCCGGATGACCTCTGACGCGCGCAGCCTCCAAATTGCGCAGCGCGGCAGAGGTCATCTTTCATCTTCGGGTGCGCGCCCCCATTGGGGCCGAACACCAGTGATTTGGCCATGTCTCCCCGCCAGATTTTCACGCGGCGCTGCACCGTGCGGATCAGCCCGTCCGGGTAGGCAGCAAAATGCCACCCAAAAAACAGTGTATGCGCCGTCCCCGTCCCATTGATTTCTGCGGTTCCGTTGTCCTGACCCAACTGCGATTCTCGTTCTGAGCATTCAGAAGGAGATGACGATGGCGGATGGCGGGGACGGGTTTGACGGCTGCATCGAGGTTGTGCAGCGGACGCGTGGATATCGGCGCTGGCCGGATGATGTGAAGGCGCGGATCGTGGCGGAGAGCTTTCAGCCAGGTGCGCGGGTGGTGGATGTGGCGCGGCGGCACGGCTTGGCTGCGCATCAGCTTTCGGATTGGCGACGGCGAGCCCGCCAGGGAGAACTGGTCTTGCCAGCGGAAGCCATGGCCGGGGTGGCGTCTGACGCTCTGCCAGCCTTTGTGCCGGTTTCGGTGGAGCCTGAGGACCTCGGTCCACCAGCGGATGCTGATCGGACATGCGGTGTCATCACGATCGAGATCGGCAACGATCTCGTGCTGCGGGTGCCGGGCGATGTTCCGGCAGAGCGGGCAGCAGCGGTTGCGCGCGCGCTGCGAGGATCGGCATGATCGTCGCGGGGCAGCGCCAGCCGATCCTGATTGCGACGCGGCCGGTAGATTTCCGTTGCGGCCATCGGGCGCTGGCGCTGATCGTGCAGACCGAACTGAAGCTCGATCCGCATTCCGGGGTGACGATCGTGTTCCGTTCGAAACGCGGGGACAGGTTGAAGATTTTGGTTTGGGATGGAACAGGTCTCGTGATGGTCTACAAAGTTTTGGAACAAGGCAGCTTTGCCTGGCCGAAAGTTCAGGACGGGACAATGCGGCTGTCGCGGGCCCAGTATGAGGCTTTGTTCGAAGGTCTCGACTGGCGCCGGATCGTTGCGCAGCGGGTCGCTCCACCCATTGCAGCGGGATGATTTTATTGGCTGTTCTGGCGTTGTTTTATTGGCCTTTCCTGTTCGGATCGGCTATGAATCTGCATGTCACAGTCCTTCGATCTCAGCTTGTTTCCGGACCTTCCGCCCGAGGTTGTGAAGGCGTTTGAGGGCGCGCAATTCGAGTTGTCGGTCGAGCGTGCGGCCCGCCAGCATGAACAGGCGGTTGGGGCCGAAAAAGACACATTCATCACCGAACTGAAGGCGCTGATCGAGAAGCTGGAAGGCCAGGTTCAGGATTACCGGCGCACCAAGTTCGGGCCGAAATCGGAAAAGCTGGATCCCGCACAGCTGGAACTGGCGCTGGAGGATCTCGAGACCGCCATCGCCGAGACCCAGGAGCAGATCGCAGCGGTCGAGGAAAAGATCGCAGCCAGCGCGACCGATCCGGAGAAGAAGGCGCCACGCAAGAAACGCAAGGCGCGCGCCCTTCCGGAAAACCTGCCGCGCGTGGAGCGTGTGATTGAACCCGAGAGCCTCCTTTGTCCCTGCGGCTGCGGCGACATGGTGCGGATCGGCGAGGACAAGACCGAGCGGCTGGATTACATCCCGGCAAGCTATCAGGTGATCGTCACGATCCGCCCGAAATACGCCTGCCCCAAGGGGCGCGCGGGTGTGGTGCAAGCCAAGGCGCCGGCACATCTGCTGGAGAGCAGCTGGCCCACCGAGGCGCTGCTGGCGCAGATCGCGGTGTCCAAGCATTCCGAGCACATGCCACTCAACCGCCAGGCCGTGGTCATGGCGCGGCACGGCGTGCCGATCGACCGGTCGGTGCTCGCCGATTGGATGGGGCGGACCGGGGCGCTGATCGCGCCGGTGGTTGATCACATGGCAATGGCCCTGAAACAGGGCAGCACCCGGCTTTATGTCGACGAGACGACCGCCCCGGTGCTGGACCCCGGGCGCGGCAAGACGAAGACCGGCTATCTCTGGGCCGTGCTGCGCGATGACAGGGGATGGGGCGGCCCCGCGCCGCCGGGGGTGGTGTTCCACTATCGGCCTGGCCGGAAGGGCGAATACGCCGCCGAGATCCTGAGCGGCTTCAACGGCACGATCCAGGTCGATGCTTACGGGGGCTATACGCATCTGGCCACATCAAAACGCACGGGCGGCAAGCCGTTGCAGCTGGCTTTCTGCTGGGCACATGGACGGCGCAAGCTGATCAAGGCCAAGCCGAAAAAGGGTTCGCCCATCGTCGACGAGGCACTGGTGCGCATCGCCGCCCTCTACAAGGTCGAGGACAGCATCCGTGGCTCCGCGCCGGATCAGCGCCAGGCCGTCCGCCAGGAATTGTCGCGCCCTCTGGTGGATCAGTTCTTTGCTTGGTTGGCCGCCCAGGCCGCACGCATCTCGCGCAAATCCGACCTCGGCGTAGCGCTCGCCTACATGCTGCGGCGCCAGGACGGCTTCCGGCTCTTCCTCGAGGATGGCCATGTAGACATGGACTCCAACCTGGTCGAGAACGCCATCCGCAGCCCGGCCATGAATCGCCGCAACGCGCTCTTTGCGGGTCACGACGAGGGCGGCCGAAATTGGGCGCGCTTCGCCAGCCTCATCGCCACCTGCAAGATGAACGGCGTGGAACCCTATGCCTACCTGCGCGATCTCTTCACCAGCCTGGCGGGCGGCCACCTCGACAAGGATATCGATGCGCTGATGCCATGGGCTTACGCTGCGGCCCCCATCCCCTCACAATGAGCTCATCCGGGAGTCCCCAGTGAGCTCTTTCTGAGCGCTCATGATGGCGAAACGTCAACCGAACGCGCCGGGAAACTCCCCCGCAAGCGAAATCTCAATGGGGCGGGGGCGGCGCATACAAAACAGTTCGGATCGTTCCACGCTGTGGTGACTATGCGACACTGACATCCCGTCCGATTAGCCAAGCCTCAGTCCGGCATCCGGATCTCATGTCTGTGCCATCAGATCCAAATAGGATCGGCTTGCCATTCAAGGGCGACAGACGGGGTGGGAGCGTGTAGCTATGTCAACGGTGAGGGACCCTCTCTGAAAATATGATGTTTTGGCGTCTACAACCAAAATTTAAACGTTTCAGAAGGTTACGCTACCTAACCATCACTTCACGAACTTTCTGGGACAGCATGAGTCCAGTGGCCGCTAGGTTCTCTGACCTGAACGGCGTTCGGGAGACAGCTGTAGTCCTCATCCAATTCCAGCACTTTGTGAGACGTTTCCAAATGGCGCGCAGGGACGTGCGGAAAAAGATGGTGCACCAAATGGAAGCAGTCATTACGTGGAAAAAAAAGGCGACGGATCAGACGCGGCGCAAGAATGTTGCGGGACGCGTCAAGATCATCACCCGACGATACAATACCAGCATGGTCGAGACAATCAGCCCAATAGTTCAGCGCCGAGTAAAACAATGTGAAAGGCATGATGATGAACAACAGAGTGGTGACGGGAAACAACAAGACGCATGCCGCGACTATAAACAAGACAAGCCCTTTCAGAAACATCGACAGCATCCCGTCACGCGCCGAAAGATTGAGGTTTAGATAGTAAGGTAGGTGGCGGCCAATAAGTGGGGTCACGATGTGGCGCAGGATAACGCGTGCGGAAAGCGGCTCATGAAGCTTCAGGCCTTGGATCCCTTGCAGATCACGGTCATGGTCGTAGTCGCCCAGATGCGCATGATGCGTCAGGTGCTCGTCACGATAGTCACTGAACGAATTGAACAGCAAGACCGCGCAGAATTTGCCAATTAGCGTGTTCTGTGACCGATCGTTGGTGAACGTAGCGTGCGAACACTCATGTATGATGTTGTTGAGGCCGCGCATTCGCGTACCGATAAACACCAAGAGCGCGAAAGCGACAATCGGAGTGGGCCAACCATATTCAAAAGAGAGCAGATATGAACCGGCGGCCACCGCGCCAAGGATTTGTGCAACATATGCCAACACGATCAGGTAGGCGACATGCGTTGGATACTTGGCCATCCGGGCGAATTTTCGATTGTATTTTTGACGCAGCATTATGGCAGACATGTTTCCCTCCTAGGATGCAAGAATGGCGTATATTGCCAGAATAATTGAAGATTTTGCACAGGGATACGGTGCAAACTGGCCGAGCATTAGCTGCACTAATTCAAGCTGAGGCACGATTTTGATAAGACTGGAATGACATGGCCTTTTTTCTATTGTACCATTAGTCAAGCTAATGTTGTAGGTGCAAAGATATGGATTTTGACTATGAATCCCTCACGGTTCTCTCAGCTGTTATCCGTACAGGAAGCTTTGAGGCGGCAGCAAAATCGCTGAATGTTACCCAGTCGGCCATCAGTCAGCGAATCAAGCAGCTGGAGGAAAAGGTCGGAGCGATTCTCATAATCAGGGGCAGACCCTGTATGCCGACCGAAGAAGGGTTTTTGCTGTGCCAACACGGCGAACAGGTCACACTTCTCAGACATGAAGTGAGCGAGCAACTGTCCGGACCCGTCGATGAGTCCAAGGCCATTGTCAGGATTGCGGTCAACAATGACAGCCTCGCCACGTGGTTTCCAAAAGTGGTCAGACGCGCCGCTGAGGAACTGAACTTACTTTTGGAAATCGTACCAGACGATCAGGAATTTACCAATGGCCTCCTTCGGTCAGGTGACGTCTCTGCGATTATTACTTCATCCGACAACCCGAGTCCTGGTTGTGATTTCTATGAGCTGGGGGAAATGGAATATTTGGCAATTGCATCTGCGAGCTACGTCGAAAGATTTCTTGCCGATGGCGCCACACTTGCCAATGTTGCTTCCGCCCCGTCTATACGGTTCGACCGCAAAGACACGCTTCCGCATCAATGGCTGGAAGTGGCCTTCGGTGAGTCGGCCGTTTTGTCGTCACATTTCATCCCCTCATACGAGGGACATTTGCTGTGCTGTCAGCTTGGAATCGGCTGGGCGATGATGCCGCTTGAATCCGTTGCGGGATTAATTGAAAGTGGAGAACTGGTCGAGGTCGTTACCAATGCTCGGGTTCGAGTCCCGCTTTTCTGGCACACCCGGTCGCAGTCCAGCAGAATTCTGCAAAGATTATCAGAGATCGTTTTGCAAGTAGCAGAAATGAAACCGACGAGGACAGATTCGGCCACTGTAGCGGCGGGATGACCCCGCTGCAGGCGGCATAAAGCCGTCCGGTTTTTACCCTGTTCTGGCGACAGGTAGGGCGGGGAGATTCTATTCGTGGAAGTTTACATGCCGGTGCGTCTGCTGGGTGTGGACGACAAGAGAATAAACCTCGCAAGGCAGAAGCCAATCACTGCTGCGACATAGCCGATCTTGTTCAAGAACGGCAAATGCGGTGACGGCGCGGGCGATGACCAACCGAGCCCAAGACCTCCCCAAGCTGTGTAGCGCGGCAATCTGGGTGAGGCAACGTATTGCCTCACCCAAGAATGTTCCCGAGATATCATGTCGTTGCCTCAGCCATTTGTTCCTGGAGGTTTTCGCCCGTGTTGGTTTCAGGTTCGGTGGGTTCCAGATGACCTCTGATGCGCGCAGCCTCCAAATTGCGCAGCGCGTCGGAGGTCATCTGCGGTTGCGCGTCCCCATCGGGGCCGAACACCAATGATCTGGCTATGTCTCCGCGCCAGATTTTCACGCGACGCTGCACCGTGCGGATCAACGCATCAGGATAGTCATCCGGATGAGCCGCCTGAAGCCTGCCCAGGAGCTCGCGCCCGGTTTGTGACGGGTCCTCGTGGAACCACGCCTTGAGGTCGTCGGTGACCTTGGCCAGCGGATCGGGACGGCGGCGCCCGCGGGGGATGGGCGGTTTTTTCCGCGACGTGGGCCTGACCTCACCTTCCTTCCAGGCATGGCGCAAACCGCTCAGGAAGGCATCGACGTCTGCCTTGGGGTCATGAGCGCTTTCAGCGACCGGCGCTGCATCGGCCAGCGCTGTCAACCGTGCCTGTGACTGGCGTATCTCGTGAAGCAGGACGACCGGGTCGAGCTGCTTGAATTGCGCGGCAAGCGTGTCCTTGGCGGCCTGCGCGACGGCGGGATGGGCCTGCACGCGCTGGAACGGTGTCAGCGGCGGGTGATAGCGCTTCGTCACGCGGGCCCCGTCGCGGGTCTTTTCCATCAGCTTGAACGAAGGCTGGAAGAAGTTCACGTAGAGCCGCATATTGCGATAGAGGCGTGCCAGTTCGGTGGCCGCGGCAATGCCGGCGTATCTGCGATAGCCCACCATCCGTCGCACCACCGCGCCGTTCTTTTGCTCGACATGGGCCTGATCGTTCTTGCGATAGGGGCGCGAGCGGGTGAATGCGACCTTTGCGGCTTCGCACCAGTCCCTGATCGTCTCGTTCATGAAGACGCTGTCATTGTCCGTGTCGAAGCCCAGCAACGGAAACGGCAGCGCCGGGCGCAACGTGTTCATCACCTCGCTCGGCAGGCGCTGTTCGCGAAACAGAAGAGGCGCGCATTCCGTCCATCCTGTCGCCACGTCGGTGAGCGTCAGCGTCTGCACGAAGCTCCCGTTGGTCGATGGGCCGCTATGCGCCACGAGATCCGCTTCCATGTATCCGGGCACGGGGTCGTTCCAATCCGCAAATGTGCGGATAGGCACGCTGCGCCGCACCGCCGAGGAATGGGCATTGCGCCGACGCCCTCCGCCCGAGGCGCTCGCCCGGATCGGGGCAAGCACCCGGTCAATCGTCGCTGCGCTGATTTCGAGCAGACGCAGGCGCACCGTATCGTCCAGCGCAAGATGGCCATGCCGCTCCATCGCCGGGATCAGCAACGGGATGAGTGGCTTCAGCCGCTTTCCGCAGATCCGGTCACCCGCTTCCCAGAGCACGACCAGCGCCTCGCGCACCGCGTCGTCGTAAACGCGGCGTTCCGGCCGGGACCGCGACCGGTCCACGACATGGTCGCGGCGCAGGAGCCGTTCGGCATGCTTGCGGTGATATCCGGAAATCTCCGCGAACTCCGTCAGGATTCGACCCTTCTCGGCCCGGGTTGCAGCGCGGTATCGCGCCGCCACAGCCTCCAGAAGTTCGTCTCTCGTTCCCATGCTGATCCGCCTCACGCCTGTCCCCCTTGAGTGAAACTCGTTCGGGAACCTTTCTAATGATGCAACGGCACTATCTTGGAGAACATTTCTGGCGAGGCAATGCGGGCAATACGGATTCTCACCCTGTTTGTCGCGCTGCAAAGCGGTCCGGTTATTACCGAAATCGCTGTCCGGGCATTTGCGAAACCCGCACCGTGCAAGGAGAAAGTGACAGCCAGTGCCTAGAGACGGTCTTTGAGACGTTGCACAAAATCCACTCGCTCGTGCAGGATGGCGATGATGATCGGCCGGTCGCCAGCCGACCAGACGATGTAGTGATGCTCGCAGCGATAGATGCGAACATCATCGGGCAGCTCGCTGAAAGACCTCGACCGTGCACGGCCTTCACCCACAGCTTCGCAACAGTCCTCGATCTGGTCAAAGTACTTCTCCGCTTGGTCGAGCCCCCACGTCTCATAGGTGTAACGCCAGATGTCTCGGAGTTCTTCTTCTGCCGCGAGCGTTAGATTGTAGGACTTCATTCGGCCCGCTACAGCTTGGCCTGTTCACGTGCCTCGCGTCGGATATCGGCGATGGACTTGGTGGACAGTTCTCCCCGGCGCGCCTGTTCGATCCGAGGCTTCAAGAAGTCGGCTAGGGTGCTGAACGCCTCGTCTTCGCGCATGCCACCGAGGGCAGGCGCCTCGCCCAGGGTACGGTTCAAAACATATTCCTTGATACTCTGCCCCTTGAGGGCAGCGATGGCCTTGAGCTTCTGGTGCTCTTCCGGGGTGATGTCGATCGAAAGTCTGGGCATATCTGGAATTTAGAGTAGGGCGCACCATAAAACAACATTTGTTGTTCTGGGTCGTAGTTGCAGTCGGTCCTCATCTTCTTTCGCCCGTTGCCGCTGCAGGCGGCGCCGTGCGCCTGAAAAACCCGCTTTGCAAGATCGACGCCTATTATTGTAACCTCCGCCATGGATGTCTCCTCCTTTTCTGGAGATTTCAAAGATCACCAGCTTGGCACATCACGATGCCGTCGGGAGGGGTCATCCACGCCATCAGATTCACGCATAGCTCTGTCAATTGGCATCTACGTTGGATGGCATTACCAGTCCATAGGGCTTTTTCCGGCAAACCGCTGGACGAGAAAGTCTATGAAGGCACGCACCTTCGGCTGGATGAGCCGCCCCTGAGGATGGACGGCGTATATACTCTGCATTTCGACGGGCAAATCCGGGATTGCATCTTCAACCAGCCCTTCGGCCATGGGTTTCGCATAGAGAAATGACGGAAGATAGGCAATGCCAAGCCCGGAAATCGCGGCATTGAGAAGCACTTGTCCGTCATTGACGCTGAGTCCGCCCGACGTGCGCACCTGCCGCTTCTCGCCCGAGGGAGAGGTCAGCCGCCACACGGCTTTGCCGGCCTGGCTGGAATAGTGCAGCAGTCTGTGCTCTTTCAGATCGTCGATACGTTCCGGTCTCCCAAATTTTCGGAAATAGGCGGGATTGGCGACCATCCTTTTAGTGGTCTCGGCCAGCTTGCGCGCATTCAGCGTGTCGTCATCTACCTCACCGATGCGCAGCGCTATGTCGAACCCTTCCGAGGTCAGCTCGACGAAGCGGTTGTTGAGGACGATGTTGAGCGTGACGTCGGGGAATTCGTCAAGGAACGGCCCGATGATCGGACTGAGCTGATGGACGCCGAAATCCGTTGCAACCGATACCCGAAGCAGTCCCGCGGGATCGGAGTGCAGCGAACTGACCAGCGCATCCGCCTCGCCCACGTCGTCAAGCACGCGCAGCGCCCGGTCGTAATAGGCAAGCCCTATCTCGGTCGGCTCGATGCGCCGCGTCGTGCGATTGAGCAGCTTAGTACCCAAGCGGGCTTCGAGAGTGTATATATGCCTGGACACCAAGGATTTCGAGAGACCCATCTTGCGCCCGGCATTTGTAAAACCGCCTTGATCCACCACCGTAATAAAAATGTAACTCCCAAGCACCCCCGCGGTAGGGGG
>Ga0307974_1002813_pt1 | contig 12437 bp, 11 predicted proteins | sample OrgLakmetagen784_FD_201812 | JGI IMG/M metagenome (GOLD analysis project Ga0307974, IMG submission 201812) | Saline water microbial communities from Organic Lake, Antarctica - #784 | ecosystem: Environmental > Aquatic > Non-marine Saline and Alkaline > Saline | place: Antarctica: Organic Lake... | reverse complement strand
GGGTCCAGCCCAAAAATCACACGTGCCTATCCAAAATTTTCTTTTCTGCCGCCTCCTGGGCGTTAAGCTGGGAAATTTATCATGCATACGGTCATGTACAGTGTGCATGAACAATTTTTGGTCAACCCTCAGTTTATTTAGGGTTGGCCGGCACACATGTACCATTTTTTGCAGAGAGGATTCTGGAATGTGTAGTCTCATATACTTGCTGTAAAATACGAGTATGTGCGGCCCTTGACTCTGATGATACTGTGGTTCAGTTGTGCAGCCCTGTATATTGATGATACTGTGATTCAAAATTTGAGCACCAGGGCTGTGCTAGGTCATGTGTGTGAGGTGGCACACCTGAGGGTACGCCACAGTTGCGATCTCCAAGCTCGCGCCAACTGTGGACACCACCTCTGCCGTCATTCGCCAGTACCGGGGGCTGCAGACAAAGCAATACACACACACCATACAGTTGTGAGGATCAGCAAGGTGCAGGATTTGCCACTGCCATCATAGGCTATAGTTACAAGGGCTGCAGACAGGTCATACATATAATACACACACAGGTCATACACATTACACACACACAGGTCATACAAATTACACACACACAGGTCATACAAATTACACACAGGTCATACACATTAAACACACACAGGTCATACACATTACACACACTCATAGGTCATACACATTGCACACACATAGCCATATACATTACACATACACACACAGGTCATACACATTAAACACACACAGGTCATACACATTACACACGCAGGTCATGCACATCACACAAACACACACACAGGTCATACACATTGCACACATACAGGTCAAACACATTACACACGCACGCAATACATCCAGCCATTGAACGAAAGGTAAACCTGTAGAGCCTACATAAGCAGTCAATTGTTAAAAGGCAAGGCTGCAAAACACATATATATACAACACTTAGTCACACGCACAGAAACAACATACATGGCTAGTGAGATCAGAATTGAGTAAAAAATATATTTGTCAATAGCCAAAGGTGAGGGATACAAGCAGAACACAGAACTCGTAAAGCAGACTCGGGAGGAAGGGCACAGACGCCACCCCTGCGGTTGGTTTGCAGCAGCAAGGACTGCAACCAACACAAAAAGCAACGAAAGGCAACGGACCAAGATCACAACTATGTGACAATTGTCTGGTCTTAATCAAAGTGCTGGCTGTTTAATAGCACTGCCAATGAGCTGTATCGACCAGCAGAAAGAATGTAGCCCAAAAGTTGCTCATTACTCGGCTATCAATGATGCTGGCTCATCAACATAATTGCACACACAGAAAGAGCCGGCTCTCTACTGTCCCTTGGGAGTGCTGCCTTGGCCATAACGGTCAGCACACCTATGTAGCATTCGCTGACCAGAGAACAACCGACAGCTGAGAAAGAAATGGCGAAAGAAAACGAAGGAGGACACTACACCTGTGTAGCATTCGTTGACCAGAGGACAACCGACAGCTGAGAAAAAAATGGTGAAAGAAAACGAAGGAGGACACTACACCTGTGCGGCATTGGTTGACCAGAGGACAACCGACAGCTGAGAAAAAAATGGTGAAAGAAAACAAAGGAGGACACTCAGGCACCAACGACCTGCAAGCACTCCAAAATGGGCGCTGCCTCCGTTGGAACTGCAGCGGCTCACTAGCATGGAACAGAACATAAGACTGAATGAGACTCACTCATCATCAAATTCTTGGGCCAGACGCCCCCCCACCAGGAACCTCCCCAATGTGCCGATGCCATCTTTAATGATCCACCTGCATACAATTCAGCAACATTAATTCAACATGAATTGCACTAGGGTCGGCCAGGACCATACATATGTATAAATATTCGGTGTACATACGGTATTTCTAATATTGGGAAACCACCCTGCATACAGGCGTATGCGATGTACATATATGGGCCGGGTTACCTCACACTTTTCATAAGCCCTCTGTGCTTCACCATGCAAACTTGAACACCCTAGGTATAGCGCTATGCTATCTTTAATGATCAATCTGCGTACGAGCCAAAGGACAGGATTTCGACAGTACCTGCTACATATGTATCCATCTGCCAGATAAGACGTTACTGCCACATATGCACGCTGCACGAGTGACTGCCGTCATTATCGACCCACCTGAGAGCTATTTAGCCAAACAGTAGTGGGAGAGGAATGCTGCCTATACCTAGATACTGCAGGCTTGCAAGCATTATGCCGCCGACAGTTGTCGATCCCAATACGGAACACACACTCAAAATTCTGACAACTGCCAGCCCAAGTTTCGGGGCAAGCTTGCTGCTGACGAGCAATACGCCTTGAAGGGGATACAATAGAATGAAGAATAGAATAAGTAACACACAGTAGAATGAAGAATAGAATGAGCAATACAATTTGAAGGAGATACAATAGAATGAAAAATAGAATTGAGCATTTCGTATTGGTCGTCCCCATGCACCCCCCCCCCTCCCTGGCCAAACAGTGCCAACAAGCCTATATTAGATATTAGCCATATATCCCCATCCACTTCACCATTTTGGGACCTGCAAGCTACGTTGGATAGCTAATTTTTCCTTTACACATCCAGGAGGCAGGAACAAATGCAACTTTTGGACGGCACGTGTCAAATCGATTAACAATAATAATTTCGGAATCATCTCATTGAGATCTGTCGATTGATATATATATGGGTCCGATCCGCGGAGGGGGGGGGTTGGTGGGTCCCCCGGGGGGGGTCCGGATGTTTTGGGGGGGTCTCCAAATTTTTTCTAGGCCATTTCTACGGAACTTCAAATATATCAGCGGAATCCTCAGCTCAAGCCCAATCGATTGACACCCTTTTTGAGCAAATTGGGTAAAGGGGGGGGGGGTCTGTGGACATGTCCAAAAGTCAGAGGCACACGCGCTCAGGTGCAGGCCACGGGGTGAGTCAAGCCAATGAAGCAGCAATTTACCCCAAACTTACAGGAGTGTGCCAGCATGAGATAGTCAGTGGAAATGTGAAGAAATGGAAGCAACGTGGGACTGTGTAAGCCAGTTATGGGTGCCTGGTAGGTCACGTGTGCATGGGCGTCCGTATCTCAGTTTTTGCCCCACAACTCTGCAGCACTTCAGTTTCAGGTCTTGATGAGTATGCAGATGGATGCCTATTTGAAAAAGGAGCAGATTGGTACCCTTTTTGTCTGGGTGGGGGCACTGGAAGGGGGGTTTGGGGGGTGGGTGGTGGGTCAGGGGGGTCAAGCCCAAAAATAGGACGTGCCTTCCTTCAAAATTGTTTTACCTGCCTCCTGACACATCTATAAAAAAAAAGCAGGCAGGAACAAATAGCCACGCAGGTGCCCATAGATCTGGCGCTTGGCCCTACTGCCAAGCGACAACCACAACACTCCCTCCCCCAACACACACACACACACACACGCACACGCACACAAGCACACACAAATACGTGCAGGCACTCATGTGTCATATATTATGTACCTGATACCAGCACTTGCAGCTACAGTGCCCACGGGTCCTGCGCTCAGCCCCACTGCCGACAATAGGCTGGAGGTGGTGAGGGAGTGGGAAAGCCAGCCCAAGACTGTGAGTGATTCAACATTTGTGAGTGTTCAAGCGTTCAGGTCTGCAATACATTTTCTTAAAGAGGGGATTGACAAACCAGCCCGGGAGCGAGTGGGCGTGCGTTGTGTGCGAAAAAGAGGGCGCTGGGGACGAAAGTATCTAAAGCAGTGGTCAAGTAAGGGTGGCGTCATGCCTGTGCATGCAATCTACTACTAAGGGGAGGATTCAGTACTGAGTGAGGCGAGGGCCGAAGTGAGAGCGTCATAAAGAAAGATTAATATTTTTATCATGAACAACTAAAAAGATGAAGTGAGGGGATCGGGAGAAAGGGTAGACGGTGCGCAGATTACATACATATGGTGTGCAAATTACATAGGCAGCAATGGCGGTGGTCTTTTCCAGTGACTTGAGGAAGGGAAGGAGAGTAGGGTTGGGCATATCCGTGTATATGTCTGCGTGATGAAATATTTGGGGAGTTCCATGCCAAAACCGCATCTGCATTCATGCGTATGTGTGTGTATATCTGGCCAGCCTTGGAACAAAGAGGTAAGAGCCGACTCGTGACGGGTAAGCACATCTCAGGCTGTCGAGAACTGGTATCGGACATCTGCTTTGTTGGCCAGAGTTCTGGTTACAGCGACTTTGTTTGGTCTTGGTTGACCCTAGTCGTGAATTTTCTACAGCCTAAGCAACGCCTACTCTTATCAATGCTCATTTTATCATGCACAAAGCAAATTTATGGCAACTATAACTATCTTAAGGCATGTCAGGGCGTTCAGACAGAGGAACAGAGTGACATTCAATGCCTGCAACAGCTGCAATGACGTGCGGTAATAATAGCAGTGACAGGCACAATAATAGTATTAGCTGTGACACATGCCGCAACATCCGCAGTGATTCTGATGCCACCCACCGTGTGCGGGGAAGGTGAGCAGCTGGTAGTCTAAGTAGTCAGGGGTTGTGCTTGAGGGACACCCTGCCGGCAAAAACCAGCCTTGCAAGGCCTGCTGGATGCGTGCAGGGAGTGGTTGGTCTTGCTGCTGACCCTGGTTTAGCTGGCCTGCGGGGAAATATTGGAGCCCCAAAGACTGACAAGGGCTTGGCACGAGCGTATGCAAGATGCAAGGCAGAGACAGTTCGGGTCACGCTTAAGACAGATAGTAGATCGGGCCAGAATGCCCCAGACAAGGCTGGTGGCAGGCTATTAGATTTTCGAGATCTTTACTGAAGAATGTTGCTGAAGGGCGGTCAAAAGAATCTGAGCATGAATATATCTGGAACTGTGCGGAGAATATGCTGCGCTCCCGTTACTCACTCACCCTCGTGTGTGAAGGCTTGCTCCTCCGATGAAGATTCTGGAGCCACACCACCACTGGGTCCGTACACATTGCTGATGCTTCCCCCCGTCAATTCTGTCACAGCGTACCCCCTCCTCTGCCCTGCATCTCCCTCATCTTTGTGCGCCTTTTTCTGCAGGCTGGACCCAGGGAGCTTGAAGGCAAAAATTGAACACCTACTCCTGGACAGCGGCCTGGAGCTAGGAGGGTGTTTGTGATGAGTGGTTTGTAGGAGCCTGTGTCCACAAAAAAACATTTTGTCAACAGTTCCAAATTATTAATTTATGAAATGAATGGAATTAATCAGAGGAGCGGATGGTTTAGGATGCAAGCTTAAAGTTTGCTGATCCTCCAGTCAATGCTTTAAGGCCCATGGCGGCTCCAATGGTGAGCATCTATGTCCTGCACTAGTATATGCCACTATTAAAGCGCAGCACAAGCATGCCTGTGACCTGAACGTCTGTACTCGGGACGACCATCCACATGTACACGCATACACAGCCAAACTTATGCACATACATACACACGTACATGCACACACATGTCGCACCCATACACGCGCACGTACAATCACACATGCGCGTACGCACACACCCACAGACACACGCAACACACACGCACACATACACACACACACATGCACACACGCAGGCACGTACACACACGCACGTACACACACACATGTACACTCACACGTGCACACACACACACACACACAGACACACACACACACACACACATATATACACACACAATATACACACAGGAGCTTGCGGCACCATCCCGCTTATCCTTGCTATGGGAATACATTGGGGGTGGCTTGGCGGGGAACTTTCTGGGCTTTGGTTGGTTCCAGTTTTGGGCTGGCTTCCAAGAGATGCAAATGGCAGCTGAGCACGTGATGTTGGGATGTAGCTCGATCTTGCGGGTGAGCGTTTGGACTGCTTGCTCTGCTAAAAATAAGCCCCATACTTTGAAGCACGGGTATCCCCCCCACAGTAATTGCAGCAGCTTGACAATGTATCGTGCTTGAAAGGATGTGCTGGTCAGGTTTGCTTACTTGCTGCCAGCCTTGGGCTGGCAGCAAGCAAGGCCTTTCTTAAGGCTAGTTGGACTTATAATTGCGAGCCATGGTTTGCCAAGGAGAGCTGCCTTAGTCTGTTTTTATGACCAGAAGTCCTTGTGCATCACTCTGCCGCAATTTACGTGGGTGTTTCTGGGGCTCCATACCATCAGACCAACTTTAATATGCATGAGTACCCTTTTGGTACAATACACAATTGGCAGGGATGAGCTTTTGTTTGAATTGGCAGGGATGAGCGCTGGGTTGTGTTCAAATCGGCTGGGATTAGTTTGAAATAAAATCTGAGGGACTAGCATTGCGTTGTATCATACAACTTGTGTGTCAAATTGACAGATTAGTATTATGAGTGCAAAGTTTGAGGACAGCATCCATTTTAAATGTGTGCCTTGCATTGGGTTGGCCATAACCGTTCATAAACACCGTATATGACTGTATGGTGGTAATTTCCCTACCAATAAACATCGTATATACCTGCATGGGTACACAGTATGTGCCTATACAAAACCATGTATGCCAGATGGCCAACCGTTCCTTGGCTAGGTATGTAAGAGATACACGCCACGGTGACGGTAGATTAATTGAAGTTTGAGTTTACTGAAGCTTTTCAGAGTTTGTTGAAGCTTCAGAGCTGTTTTCGTCTCAGACCCTGGTGCACGCCAAGCATTCAAATAGACATGCAGCATACCATCACAAGAGAAAACCGGTGGCATCCTCATAATAACATGTAACACCTGGTGTAGCTCGAGGCAAGTGTTTGCCAGGTAGAGGTTGGGTTTGTTGGCTGTGGGGGATTTTGTTGTCTGATCAGGCCCACTGTGTATGCGTGCGTGTGTGTGTTGGTGTGTGTGTGTGTTGGTGTGTGTGTGCGTGTGTGTGTGTGTGTTTGTGTGTGTGTGTGTTGTGTGCTGCTTACATGACGACTGTATTGAACGCGTAGGTCAGTGTGAATATGCAGATCTGTGAAGGCACTCATTTCTGAGATCCATTTCTGATATCCTCTCATTTCTGCTACAGGGCCTCTTCTGGGTGGGCTTGGCGCTGCTGTGGACCGCAGCCTTCTTGCTAGCTGTCGTGGCTCTCGCTATTATGGTGTTCATGCTTTTCCAAAGCTTGACAGACACGGCAGACACAGACACGTTTGCCTCATCACACTCCTCGTTCACCCCCCCATCCAGAGGGAAGCCCCGACGGGATCCCAGCACTACAGTGCCAGCGTCCAGGAAACGGTATAACATACTGACAGGGCGCAGGCTGTACTATCAGCCTTCACCCACAAATTCCTCGTGGGGGGCTCGTTTTGACGAGCCGGAAATCCGCACCAGCCGGCGAAGGCCCGCAGTGCAGTAGCAGAGTGGGGATGGCGGCCAAACTGATTAGAAGGCGGGATATCTGATCAAGCATCTCTTCTGGTTTGGAGTCTCTGCGTCCCTAGTCATAAGAACTGACATTCCGTTTTAGCAGCTGTGGGGTGCAGCTCCCGGGAGCCTACCACACACGAAGGCTGTGTAAATCTGCACTGCTGGATGAATGAGGTATGAAACGGGCATGTATATGCCAACAATGCCGTATCGGGCATGCCTAATCGGGGCACATCGTATTCGCTTTCGCTCGTCTTTCCGCTACAAGGTAGTGGCATTGCACAAGTTACAAATGAAGAAAGAAAGGGAAAGTGTTTGTACAGGTATGAAGAGCATGACGCACTTATAATTTGTTGCCAGTGAGAAGCTTTCGCTCAAAAGTGCTCATTGAATAATTCTGTCCAGGATGTTTTAGTGGCAATAGCCTCGCTACTCCTTCAATTGTCGGCGGCCCTTCTCACTGTGATTAATTCCCTCCCCCATTATTTCTACTGCATATTTTTTCTATTGGTGTGCCTCTGCAATAGTGCTTTCACAACTAAGCCTTAAAAACTGCTTGTGTTGATAGAAAGAGGCTGCCTGAGCATTTATTATTTCCATTGCTGGTCAATTCCTGACTTCTCCTTGCCTGACTGGACAGCTGCCGGCCCTTTTCCACTTTTACTAGGGCTCTCGGACCCTTGTAACCTTTTTTCACCTTCGTATCATATTTATTTCTGACTGGGAGTGAGTGTCAGTTTGTGCCTTCTTAGCTGAGAGACATACCAACAGCTTTTTTTCTCGTTCTCCATGATGCTTTCTCTTCGCGCTTCTTCAAAACAAACGTTCTCTTTCTCTTTTCATTTTTCTCTTCTACATACATCAGTTTCATGTTCCCTCTAGCTTCTTTTTCTGGTGTCTTGTTCAGTCTGGCCTCTTTCTCTTCTTGAAGCTGGCTTTTTATGCTATAGCTCAACTGCCCTCGCTGGCGGATATAGCTGTGTAACCCCTTACCCCTTACCCCTTAGCTGAGAGTCCCTCCTGAGTTCATGCTGGAAAATTAAGTATGAAAGAAAGACAGGTAGTATAGTTCGCCAAATGGTTCCACTCAAACTCGCTCAAGTTCTTTGCACTGGAATGGAATCGGCTTACATTAATACATTGCTTAAAGCAATACGAACTGAGTTCAGAAACTATAATCACAGCCAGGAGGAGGCCAGAAGGGAGAAACGTTAGTGAGATACTGGTACACCACAAGTCAGGGGAAGCGTTACAAATAAGGCATGCACAATTACACTGAATATATACACATCCACTGCTCCTATAAACAAGAACACTCAAGCGAACAGTGCTGCCCAAGAAGCAGCTAGGCGAAAAAAGTGTATAATACGCTTGAGGGACAGCCGCAAACATGCATTAAAGCTACCTGTTTCCATCATGGATCATTTTTCAGCGTGCCGATGCCTACTGCACATAGACCAGAAGGCGGAAAATATACTGCTTAAAGAGGTTAAAATAGCACGGGCCTAGAATACGCCATCTGTGTCCACTGGGCAGTTAGGAATGCCTGAGGCGTCCCACTGGGGAGCGTGCGCGTCACGCACGCGGCACAGGAAGCTGTCCCAGCTGCCAGCCTGGTTGTGTGTGTGTGTGTGTGTGTGTGTGTGTGTGTGTGTGTGCGTTTGTGTGTGCGTTTGTGTGTGCGTTTGTGTGTGTGTGTGTGTGTGTTTGTGTGTGTGTGTGTCTGTATATATGTGTGTATGTTCATTGTTCATATGTAAGCATTGAGTGTAAATTATAAGGTGCGCAACGTGTGTACGTTGAGTGCAGCGTGTGTACAATGAGTGCAGCGTGTGTACGTTTGCGTGCGGACATTGAGTGCAGTGTGTGAACATTGAGTGCAGTGTGTGAACATTGAGTGCAGTGTGTGAACATTGAGTGCAGCGTGTGAACATTGAGTGCAGCGTGTGTACATTGAGTACAGCGTGTGAACATTGAGTACAGCGTGTGAACATTGAGTACAGCGTGTGAACATTGAGTGCAGCGTGTGAACATTGAGCGCAGCGTGTGAACATTGAGTGCAGCGTGTGAACATTGAGTGCAGCGTGTGAACATTGAGTACAGCGTGTGAACATTGAGTGCAGTGTGTGAACATTGAGTGCAGTGTGTGAACATTGAGTGCAGTGTGTGAACATTGAGTGCAGCGTGTGAACATTGAGTGCAGCGTGTGAACATTGAGTGCAGTGTGTGAACATTGAGTGCAGTGTGTGAACATTGAGTGCAGCGTGTGAACATTGAGTGCAGTGAAGTGAGTTGAGTGTCGTCAGATACTTCAAAATGTCATTCCTACAATGCGAACAGCCACAGTATGTGCCTCGTAATCACAGCTTAGACCATAACACAATGACTCACGTGCAAACGATCAACACGACACAGCAAAGCTGCTATCCTTTCCTGACAAAACCCGCTCTCCCATATAACTACACTCATTTTAAGCCATGATTACACAGCCAGATACTCAGAGAATGACAAATACAGCCAGACATACTCACACACTCGGCCATTCAGCCACATACACACAGCAACACAGCAGCGCGCACGACTATACGTTCCGCCCCACACACATGCCGAAACACTGACACTCACTTACTCAAACACCCATACACACCTTCACGGCGCTGCCCACAGGAGGCGCCTTGCCAAGCATGGCTGCAGCAGCTGATGCCGCTGGTGTGGTAGGGGCACTTGGTGTGAGCTGAGAGAGAGTGTGTGTGTGCGTGCGTGTGTGTGTGTGCGTGTGTGTGTGTGTGTGTGTGTACAGTAGCGTGTTATGCCATGAGTACGTGGTAACAGTGACGCTTTTGTGTTGGGTGAAGGAGTTGAGCGGCAACAACCTGGTTCCTGAGTTGGCACCACCTCTTTGCGCTTGGTTTGGTAATAAGAGGTTTTACGGAGTTTTGCTTTGTACTGAAGAGGATCCTTTTGATGGATTGATGTGGGAAATGTTTTTCACTGCCTGTGCAGTAATTCCTTCTATTGCCCTTAAATTCACACTAGTATCCTTTTTGGTGGAGTGGCTCTGCAGCGCAACCCTGGCTCCTAAACTGTTGGCACAATCAGCGTGCCTTTGTTCTTAGTATCCTTTTTTGGTGGAGTGGCTCTGCAGCGCAACCCTGGCTCCTGAACTGTTGACATCATCAGCGTGCCTTTGTTCTCAGGCAGTGCGGCAAATCCAATTCCTGAACTGGCACAATCAGCGTGCCTTTGTTCTCAGGCAGTGCGGCAAATCCAATTCCTGAACTGCCACAATCAGCGTGCCTTTGTTTTCAGGCAGTGCGGCAAATCCAATGAATGACCTTCCATCAAATTTGGCTTTTTAGCTAGTGGTAGGTGGTGGCTTGTTAGGTAGTTTTAGGTGGTGGCCCAGGTAACTCTAACTTAATTAGATACCCACACAGATAGCATTAAGTAAAGTGGCAACCCTGATGGGCGCCCTGATGGGCACAGGTAGCCAACCTTACAGATACAGAGGGCTGTAGCTAATCTGAGTGCGGTACATGAGGAGCATACAAAAGCCACGCAAGCCACGTGCTGCGTGCTGTGTCCTGTGCCTATGTGTTTTGCACAAGCACCCCCTCTTTCTGTGCCTGCAACGCACACTAAAGATGCGAACATAGTCTGAAGATGCATGATAGGTGTACGCCATAAGTGCACACCTGGGAACCAGGCTGGCGCCAAATGGCTTCAGCCATGGCCGGCAAGCGGGGCAGCATCATGTACCTGAGGACATGTTTGTTTGGGTGTATGTCTGTGTGTGCATGTGTCTACGTGATTGCGTGTGTCTGTGTGTGCGCATGTTTGTCTGAGTGAAAGTATGTGTGTGCATGTGTGCGCATGCGCGTGCGCTATAGCTGTTTTGTATAGGGGGGAAGGAAGGACATGCACAATAGATCAAGCAAGCAGGCAATCGGCCTCACCCAATTTAACCAGACGCACACGCACACACACTCATAAAAGACGTACACGCACACACATACGCACACACACACGCTGTCATACCACGCAGTGGCCTCATCGGGAACAAACTCTGTCCACAGATTAGCTTGGGCGCCCTTGATGAGGCTGCGCTCCTCAGGCGTGAGGCCACCACCACCACCTACCACTGACCCGCCACCTGTGTGTGTGTGTGTGTGTATGTGTGTGTGTGTGTGAGTGAATATGTCTGCAGGTGTGTGTACTCAGTGCATGCATGTGTGTGTGTGTGTGCATGCGCGTGCGTGTATGTACACATGCAGTGCATGTGTGTGCGTGTATATATATGTGTGCACGTGTGTGAGTACTCAGTACATGTGTGCGTGTGTGAGTACTCAGTGCATGTGTGTGCATGTGTGTACTCGGTGCATGTGTGTGCATGTACATGCGTGCACGTATGCATGCCTTACTGATGTGAGTGACGACACAAACAGAGCACCAGCCTCCACATACAAAAATATGTAAACCCTGTAAACTGTAGACTCTGGGAACTCTTACTGATGTGACGACACAAAAAAGCACCAGCCTCCACTCACAAAAAAAAGAACAGAAGAATGACAGGCAGTGAAAACCACTCCCCACATTTAATCAAGATAAAGGAGCCACTTTAAAACCCCACATTAAATCAAGAAAAAGGAGCCACTTTAACCGGGTACGTAAGGCTCCTCCACCACAGAAGAGCCAATTTTGTGTTTTGGAATGCAAGAGAGGGCCCTCACAAACACCTCCATCCTCAAAAAAAGAAAGGTATGGCAACATAAAGGTGCATGAGATCTCATGTTCATGCGCCAACTCACACTGGTGCTTGCAACCGTTATTGGCACTGGTGGAGGTACCACGAGCACTGATGGAGGGACAGAAAGCGCTGGCAGATATACCATAGGTAGGGTTGGCCAGAACCGTATATATGCACCGTACAGGACCGTATATTTGGTGATTTCCCTGCCAAAAATACCATAAACACCATATATATATGGTTCTGCCGACCCTAACCATAAGCTCTAGTGGAGGCACTACAAGCACAGGTAGAGAGGAATCATACACAAAGCACAGGCACCTAGACACCCCC
>Ga0307974_1002812_pt1 | contig 12437 bp, 15 predicted proteins | sample OrgLakmetagen784_FD_201812 | JGI IMG/M metagenome (GOLD analysis project Ga0307974, IMG submission 201812) | Saline water microbial communities from Organic Lake, Antarctica - #784 | ecosystem: Environmental > Aquatic > Non-marine Saline and Alkaline > Saline | place: Antarctica: Organic Lake... | reverse complement strand
GGGTGTGGGTGTGGGTGTTGGTGTGGGTGTGGGTGTGGGTGTGGGTGTGGGTGTGTGTTGGTGTGGGTGTGGGTGTGGGTGTGGGTGTGGGTGTGGGTGTGGGTGTGGGTGTGGGTGTGGGTGTGAGTACATGCAGCGCAAGGTGACCAAGCTCTGGCTTTTTCCAGTGCAATAGCAAACACACAGTGAACGGCATGACACATGCACACACACACACACACACACAAGCTCTGGCTTTTTCCTTTTTCCAGTGCAATAGCAAACACACAGTGAATGGCAAGACACATGCACACATACACACACACACACACACACACACACACACACACACACACACACACACACAAGCTCTGGCTTTTTCCAGTGCAATAGCAAACACACAGTGACCGACATGACACACACACACACACATTAGCTCAGTGCATTAGCAAACATGCAGTGAACGGCAAGGCACATGTGCACGCACACATGCTTACACTCTTGCATACACACGTACACACTCACACATTTCCACATTTCCACATAATTTCATATCCACTGTGCTGTCACACGATCTCCTATTTGCACACTCTACATAAATTTCATGTCTACTGTTACATGACCTCCTATTTTACATCAATTTATGTCCACTGTGCTGTCAAACAATCTCTTATTTGCAGGCACAGCTTAGGCGGGAAGCGGTAGAGCAGAGGCGGCGTGCTAACAAGGTCGGTTGTATTATGTGTGTGTGTGCGTGTGTGTGCGTGCGTGCGTTCGTGCGTGCGTGTGTGTGTGTGTGTGTGTGTCCGTGTGTGTGCGTGTGTGTGCGTGTGTGTGTGCACCCTAATTGCAGGCTTGTTGTGTAAATGAGGTCGCAACTGTGATCTGAAACTCTGGTGGAAGGTTTATATAAAATAAATTGACGTGTAGCAATTGTAAACACACATAATAGGGTTGGCCAGAACCATATATAGGTGTGTATATGTATATATATATGGTGATCATGCGGTATTTTTGGCAGGGAAATCATCAAATATACGGTCATATACGGTGTTTACATGTCTGGTTCTGGCCAATTATAAGAACTTGTAAACACACACAGGATTTAGATGCAGTTCCGGGAAACAACTCACCTGTTGTCTCACACATGTGCACGTATGCCGACTTACACACACACACACACACACACACACACACTCACACACACACACACACACACACACACACACACACACACACACACACACACACTCGCACACACAAACACGCAGTCTGATGCAGAGCTGAGTCGAATGCAGCGCACAAATGAGCACAAAGCCCTGGACATCAAAGCCCTGAAGTCAGCCCTTAAACACAGGGACGACCAGGTGGGTGAAGCTTGGGGGTGCGGTTAGTGTACACAGTTTGGGAGTTGGTGTACACAGTTTAGGGGTGAGTGTTACGAACGTTGGGGGTGCGGTTAGTGTACGGACTTAGTGTGCACGTACTTAGAACACATAGAATAGCAATGAATTAATGGATCCCTTTGGTACTCAATTTAGTTCATGCATCAAAGATCATAGACGCCATGCACTGCAGTAAGTTTATGGATGTGTGCACATACTTTGTCCACATAGAATAGCAATGAACCCCGTTGGTGCTTGCACTAGCTCGTGCAGATGCATCATAGACGCCATGCACGCCATGCAGGTAGTGTACGGATGCGTGCACGTACTTTGTCCACATAGAATAGCAATGAACCCCGTTGGTACTTGCATTAGCTCGTGCAGATGCATCATAGACGCCATGCATTGCAGGTAGTGTACGGATGCGTGCACGTACTTTGTCCACATAGAATAGCATTAAATCCCTCCAGTTTGCTAATTATGAGCACAAGCACACAAGCATATGCGTGAGCACAAACACACGTACACACACACACACGCACATGCACATACGCGCACACACACATGCACATACGCACGCACACACACACACACACACACAGTTGGCCTCTGCCAGCGATCGCTGCAAAGAGGTGGAGCTCATACTGGCAAGGTGAGTCACGTGTTACATCTGCATGTTCACACACATATTCACACACGTACAGGAGTAAATATGCATACACAAAACTCCATCGGCTGAGCAAACATGTGCACACACAGATGTACAAGAAAATGAACGGCTGAGCAAACATGTGCACACACAGATGTACAAGAAAATGAACGGCTGAGCAAACATTGCACACACAGATGTAACTGTGTGTGTATGTGTGCGTATATGTATGTGTGTGCGTGTATGTGCATGTGCGTGTGTGTACAAGAAAATGAACGGCTGAGCAAACAGAGTACATGCAATGCACGAACGCACACACACACGTACGCACATGCACACACGCATGCACACATATGCACGCACCTTATCAAACTTGCTCTCTGAAGCAGGCCATACAACACCTGAGTAAGACGCGCACACAGTTGGTCACGTACACACACATGTACGCACACAGATGCACATGAATGCCGATCAATGTGTGAGGTAGTTATAAGGCTATAACGTGCTACAAAAGAAGCCCATGCAATCACATTTGAACACATACACACAGATCTACTGAGGAGGCCAACGTTACGGCTGCAGTCAAACACACACATACACAGACGCATATGCAAACACAAAACTCAACACACACAAACACACATACACACACACTCACACAGACACACACACACACATACACGTATTTGCAGATCTACTGAGGAGTCCAACGCTAAGGCTGCATCCATTGCTGCAGAGCGTGATGACCTGAAAACGTTGCTTGTGGCTACCCTGCAGGTAATACAGATGCACACACATGCATGCACACACACATGCGAACACACTCATGCACACATACTCATGCATACACCCTCATGCACACACACTCATGCACACATACTCATGCACACACAGATGCACACACACATGCACACATACTCACACACACACACAGATTCACACACACACACACAAATGCACACATACTCACACACACAAGGCAGCACGCATGTACATAGATACACACGTGCACACAAGGCAGCACACATGTACATAGACATGCACGTGCACAAAAGGCAGTACACATGCTGTGTGCTCAGATCTTGCAAATGCTTGTGGCTACCCTGCAGGTAATACAGATGCACACACACACACACACATGCACACATACTCATGCACACATACTCATGCACACATACTCATGCACACACAGATGCACACACACAAATGCACACACATGCACACACATGTACATAAATGCACACGTGCACACAAGGCAGCACACACAAACACGTACTCATGCACACACACGTACATAAATACACACGTGCACACAAGGCAGCACACATGCTGCGTGCTTTGATCGTGCAAGTGCTTGTTGCTTTTTTTCCTCCAGTGCTAACACACACCTGCTTACGTATAGAGTATACAATGTAGCACCCAAAGCCATTCAGGGCACCAGCATCAGACGCACACTCCTAAATTAGGAGTCCTAATGCTTGCTGCGCATTGTTTTGCAGCGCTAACGTACATTTGGTCACGATGCATCACGCCAAAGCCATTCAGGGCACCAGCATCAGACGCACACTCCTGATGCTTGCTGCGTTTGTTTTTGCTGCGCATTGTTTTGCAGCGCTAACGTGCATTTGGTAACAATGTATCACGCTAAAGCCATTCAAAGCACCAGCATCAGACGCACACTCCTGATGCTTGCTGCTTTTGTTTTTGCTGCGCATTGTTTTGCAGCGCTAACGTGCATTTGGTAACAATGTATCACGCTAAAGCCATTCAAAGCACCAGCATCAGACGCACACTCCTGATGCTTGCTGCGTTTGTTTTTGCTGCGCATTGTTTTGCAGCGCTAACGTGCATTTGGTCACAATGTATCACGCCAAAGCCATTCAAGGCACCAGCATCAGACGCACACTCCTGATGCTTGCTGCGTATTGATTTGCAGCGCTAACGTACATTTGGTAACAATGTATCACGCCAAAGCCATTCAAGGCACCAGCATCAGACGCACACTCCTAATGTTTGCTGCGTATTGTTTTGCAGCGCTTAGAGGCAGTGGATGAGGCTGTTCACCGCACTGACCTGTCCAGTGCCATCATGGAGGACAAGGTACGTCATTTATATGTTTATATGTATCTTGGTTTAATCTGCAGGGAGCTGCAGATTGCACATAAGAGGGCGTTGGTCAGCCGTACATTCACGCCTGGAGAGCTCAGTGCTAGACTAGACACCTAAGGATACGCACCAGTTCTTTTAAAACAACCTTACGTTTACTTTACGCTGGCTGATCCAGCAATGCCTATCAGCCCAACATATGTGGCTGCCGGATACCCCCTGTGTAAACCCTTTGTAAGGATACGCACAGCAAAATTTGCTATTCCTGTCCAGTGCCATCGTGCCATTATGGAGGGCAGGGTGCGTCACTTGTTTTCATCGCTGGATGCTGCAATTTGCACACTGGTTTGGCTTAGGCCGCGTCTACGTGTATGACCATCTATAAATGTTTTCATTCGCTGGATGCTGCAATTTGCACACTGATTTGGCTAAGGCCGCGTCTACGTGTATGATCGTTTATTATCAGTGTTGTGCACCTGACGCTTGACGGCGTCAATGGTAAATGACGCTGACGGCGTAATTTATGTCAAATTGACGGTAGTAATAGTAAATTACGCCGTCAAACGTCAGAGTTTAGTGACGATAATGCCGTTATTTACGATCGTTATTTACGGTGCCATTTTTGAATGACGCCGTATGTGCACAACACTGTTTATATATGGAGGCTACGTTCTTTCCCCTAAATCTATGTGATGGAGGAGGTTCACGGTGTGGTGGTGGAGGGGGTTTACGGTACTCAGTACCAAAGTGGCTCCCTTTCATTAATTGTTGTGGGGAGCGATTGTTCCTGCTCTGGAGTTCCCTGCCTGCATGGTTTTTCTCTTTCTTCTTTTTTATACGGAGGTCATATTTCTTCTCCTTAATTAAGTGGGGAGTGATTGTTACTGCCAATGCATAGGTTTTTCTCGCAGGGGAATCACCAAATGTACGGTCATATACGGTGTGTTTATGTATACGGTTCTGGCCAACCCTAGTTTTTTTGGCAGGGAGATCACCAAATGTACGGTCATATACGGTGTATATATGCTGTTCTGCCCAATCCCAAGTTTTTGCTGAGGCAGAGGAAGTGGTTGGCTAGTTGACCTCATCTGCTGGGAGCTGGGATGCTGGCCAGACCTGTATCTTAACAACATGCATGCATATACCATACAACGTACAATGCTCAAGCACATACTTAGGGTTGGCCAGAACCGTATATACACCGTATATGACTGTATTTGGTGATTTCCCTGCACATGATACCATATATGCACCTTACATAAGGTTCTGGCCAACCCTACACATCCTACTAAGATGTATACTATTCAGACTTACACTCAGACGTACATTGCTTAAGCAAATACTACTAAGTACTAAGATGTGTGCATCTCAGACAGACATATCCTAGAGAATGAGTGCCTGGCTGTGGTGAGCGTGCTGCACTTGCCAAAATTTCGCCTTCTCAACAATCAGGATTGTTTGTGTGAACATTCAATGGTTGCAATGGTTACTATGGTTACAATGTTTGTGTGAACATTAAATGGTTACAATGGGTCAGCCAGGTTGTTTGTGTGAACATTCAATGGTTGCAATGGTTACAATGGTTACAATGTTTGTGTGAACATTAAATGGTTACAATGGGTCAGCCAGGTTGTTTGTGTGAACATTCAGATGCATGCCTTTCAGAAAGAAGCGCTTTTGGTTGCGTTGGAGAGCGTGCTGCTTGTGCACATGCCAACATATGTAACCATACGAGTGCCTCCTTCTGTGGGCCCAGTGCTCGCAGATGCACGCCTTTCAGAAAGAAGCGCTTTTGGTTGCGTTGGAGAGCGCGCTGCTTGTGCACGTGCTATAACATATGTGACCATTGCCACCACGTGCTAACATATGTAACCATGTGCCACGTGCTAACATATGTCACCAGTGCCACCACGTGCTAACATATGTAACCATACGAGTGCCTCCTTCTGTGGGCCCAGTGCTCGCAGATGCGTGAATTGGAGATTGAGCGCTTGGCTGCGTTGGAGGGTGCTGCTCAAGCTGAAATCTCACACTGTCAACAAGCAGTAGTTTTGCGTCTAACATTCAGATGCGTGCTCTGGATTAAACAAAATAAGCATCCAGATGCTCTGGAACGAACAGATTAAACATTCATATGCGTGCTCTGGATTGTCTGTGTTAAACGTTCATTCACAGATGCGTGCTCTGGATTAAATAAATTAAACATCCAGATGCTCTGGAACGAACAGATTAAACATTCATATGCGTGCTCTGGATTGGTTGTTAAACATTCATTCACAGATGCGTGCTCTGGATTAAATAAATTAAACATTTAGATGCTCTGGAACGAACAGATTGAACATTCATATGCGTGCTCTGGATTGGTTGTGTTAAACGTTCATTCACAGATGCGTGCTCTGGAGAATGAGCGCTTGGCTGCGTTGGAAAGTGCCGCCCGTGCGCGTGCAGAAGTGGCAGAGTTGAGTGAGAGCCGCAGGAAGCTTGAGTGGCAGAGCAAGCTGCTGGAGAAGATGAGTGAGGTGAGGAAGAAAGTGTGAGACACAAAGTGTAAGCGATCACAAATTTTAGAGCTTGGGAGCCTCGACTAATAGTAATCAGAAAGTGATAGCACACTGCAAAGGATCAACACGTGCATATCAGTCATGCATGTCAACAGGAAGTGTTATGAGAGTTTCACAATCAAATATAAAGACGGAGATGAAGAGTGAAGAACAGTAATTCTGGGTTCATGATGAAAGGTGCGGAAGCCTTAAGTAACAATTAGGAAGTAATAGCATGCGCTAGAGAAGATAATGGAGATGAGGGGTAATAAACAGGAATGTGGGTTCACCATCTGAAAGATTTGGGAGCCTCAAGTAACAAATAGGAAGTAATAGCATGCGCTAGAGAATATAATAGAGATGAGGGGTAAAGAACAGAAATGTGAGTTCACCATCTGAAAGGTTTGAAGCCTCAAGTAACAACCAGAAAGTAAAATAGCATGCGCTGCTGGAGATTGATAGAGTAGAGTGAGCGTGATCGAAAGGGGCAGTGGGTCTTAATCCTCAATTCATTATCAGGAAGTAATAGCACGCGTGCTGTTGGGAATGATTGAGTGGAGTGAGGGACTGGGATAAAAAGAGGGCCTTAGAAGCGGTAGCACAAGCTGCTGGACAAGCTGATTGTGTGAGCAGAAACAGTGAGAAGAAACGTGAATGAAGTCACGGTCTGAAAGGCTTGGGTGCCAGGGAAATCTGTCAGGGAGTGATAGCTAGGGTTGGTCAGAACCGTATATATACACCGTATATAACCGTATTTTTGGTGATTTCCCTGCCAAAAATACCGTACGTACACCGTATATAAATGGTCCTGGCCATCCCTGGTGATAGCACAAGCTGTTGGAGAAGCTGATACAGTGGGGTGTGAGAGAAAGGAGCAAGAAACAACGAGGACTTATGATCTGAAGTGGGGGGCATGGTCTACGATGAAGGAAGTGAAGGAAGTGATGGTCTGCAATGAAGTAAAAAGGGAAAGGAAGGAAGTGAAGCAAGTGAGTTGTTGCGGCAAGGGAACATACAATTCTTTTAGAACTTGTGATGTGAAGGAAGAAATATGTGAGGTACCTTACAATTAGTTTGTACATGCACTCACACGTATGCACTCACATGTATGCAGTTGCAAACCAACAATTGTGCATATTTGCACACAAACACTCACATACGCATACACACACACACGTGAACACAAACGTTTATACACAACTTCGTAACATACGCACAATTGTACACACAACAATACAACAAACACAATTACACGCTGCAACTGTAAACGCACACAGGTCCAGATGAAGCACAACGAACGCATTTGCTCATAAAAACACACACATTTCTACCAACACGCTCTGTGATTGTGAACGCACACAGGTGCAGGTGAAGCACAACGAACGCACTTACTCATAGAAACACACATTTGTACACTCAGCTTTGCTACCAACACGCTCTGTGATTGTGAACGCACTTACTCATAAAAACACACACATTTCTACCAACACGCTCTGTGATTGTGAACGCACACAGGTGCAGGTGAAGCACAACGAACGCACTTACTCATAGAAACACACATTTCTACACTCAACTTTGCTACCAACACGCTCTGTGATTGTGAACGCACTTACTCATAAAAATACACACACTTCTACCAACACGCTCTGTGATTGTGAACGCACACAGGTGCAGATGAAGCACATTACCGACACGCTCTGTAATTGTAAACGCACACAGGTCCAACTTAAGCACAACAAACGCAAGAGCGAGGCCATCAGGAAGCTACTAGCTGCTGAGGCAGGGGGCGAAGCAGATGGTGGGTGTGCGCATTTGTGTGTGTGTATTCCCGTGAGGTTTGTTTGACAGGTTGCTAAAGTGTGCGTGCTGTGTGCGGGTGTGTGTGTGTGAATGTGGATGTGGGTGTGCACGATCTGTTTGCTTCGGTGTGGATGTGCGCACGCGTGTGAGATGTGAGATGTGAGATGTGAGATGAGGATTAGGCTCACACCTAATTGTGTGGCAGTTACGATTTTCTTGTCCATTCAAGGAATAACAGTTGTTCAGAATGCCCTGCTCATTAAACATTCAATACAAGCTACGATGTACTGCATTTCATGTATTAACCCTGCCCTACGACTTTGCACGTGCAGACTAAGCTGCTCTGCATTTATTGTCCCCATGTTGTATGCCTGCCCTATGACTGTGCACGTGCAGGCTACGCGGCACTGCAATTCTTTTCCCCATGTTGTATGACTGTGCACGTGCAGACTATGCTGCATGCTGCACTGCATTTCTTGTCCCCATGTTGTATGCCTGCCTTATGACTGTGCACATGCAGGCTGCGCGGCACTGCGATTCTTTTCCCATGTATGATTGTGCACGTGCAGGCTACGCGGCACTGCGTGGAGATGAGGCGGACCTAGGCAGCTATGGGGGTGACGATCGGTATGATTACTGAGGACAGTGATGCCGATCAATGGTGATAATCTGGACATTTACTAAGGACAGTGATATCCAATTAAGGGTGATGATCTGGACGTCTACTAAGGCCAGTGGTGTCCGATTAAGGGTGCTGATCCGTACGACTTCTAAGAGCAGTGGTCAGCATGGGTCGTGATAAGTTTGTGTGGTTCTCAGGAACTCACTGACGTGTGTTTGGAGTACGGTGGACCAAAGCGTAATGACAATGACTTATCAATGAATGGTACGACGGCTGAGTTGGTGTGGATGGGAGAGAAGCCTACCCTGCATCAATCACTTCTCTCATAGTGCCTGTGCAAGTGAAAGCATGGCCTACCCTCTCTCATGGTGCCTGTGCAAGTGAAAGCGTGGCCTACCCTCTCTCATAGTGCCTGTGCAAGTGAAAGCGTGGCCTACGTACCCTCTCTCATAGTGCCTGTGCAAGTGAAAGCGTGGCCTACCCTACATCAATCACTTCTCTCATAGTGCCTGTGCAAGTGAAAGCATGCAGCGGTTTTATACCTCACTCACTTTCACTTAAGCCCAATGTTGACATTTCTGGGAGCTGACACTTTCCAAGCTGGTGGTGCTCAGACTACCAATGTGTTTTTGACTGGGTATTTTGGTGGGAGCTGACCAGAAGATGATGTGACTGCTATTAGAGCTTGCCAACAACGGACTGCGTGGGCTGTTGTGGGTGGGCTGGACTTTACACAACTACACACAGCCATTTGAATAGCAGTGCCTAGCAACTTGCCGGGTGCAGTTTAAAATGTTGACTGAGCGTGCTCCCCACGTGTTTCTTACAACTTACAAACAGGGGCAAGCCTTAAGCAGGTTGTGTGGCAGGCCAGGTGGTGGTGGCCTCTGAGGTTGATCGGCTGTGTGTGTGGCAGGCCAGGTGGTGGTGGCCTCTGAGGTTGATCGGCTGTGTGTGTGGCAGGCCAGGTGGTGGTGGCCTCTGAGGCTGATTGGCTGTGTGTGTGTGTGTGTGTGTGTGTGTGTGTGTGTGCCGAGCATGCTGTGTGTGAAAACGAAATGCTGTGTGTAGTTGTTTGGTTGCAGTGCGTGGTTATAACCATATATTTAGATGAGCTTCAGGCAGGTTGTTTAGATGGTGGCTGCCAAGTGAGCACGCTGCGCGTGGACTTTGCACACGGATAGTGCACACACACACACACACACACACACACACACACACACACACACACACACACACACACGTGCAAGTGGCGATGACTCAAAAGATGTCGGTCGTGTCTTTTATTCATTCAAGTCAAATGGCAGCAAACCTGCCTGAATGGGGATGGTTGATTTGCATTTTGGACTCTTGGTCAAGGATAACGATCCAAACTTGGAACAGGTCGAATCAGAAGACTCCTCTAGGCCTTAGCAGAGCTGAACAGGCACACAGAATGAGTGTTAAAGCACTTTTAGCAGAAATGTAAGGCATGACCATACTGCAAAAATGGTGACTTCAGACGAAATGTAAAGGCATGACTACTGCAAAAATGGTGACTACAGAATGGTTACAATGAAGGGTGCAACTTCAGCCAGGTTGTTTAGCTAATCGGCAGCTGACTGGTCTCGGCCAGCCACAATAAATTCATAAGCTCAGAGTGTGGGGTCTCTAGGAACTGGTCAGAGACCTTGAACCTTGAACCATGATATCCCACACTTGTAATCAAGGAACTGGTCAGAGACCTTGAACCTTGATCCTTGATCCCAGGATGGAATTCAGGAACTGGTCAGAATCCCACACTTGGAATCCAGGAACTGGTCAGACACCTTGTGCCTTGATCCCAGGATGGAATCCAGGAACTGGTCAGAATCCCACACTTGGAATCCAGGAACTGGTCAGACACCTTGAACCTTGATCCCAGGATGGAATCCAGGAACTGGTCAGAATCCCACACTTGGAATCCAGGAACTGGTCAGACACCTTGAACCTTGATCCCAGGATGGAATCCAGGAACTGGTCAGAATCCCACACTTGGAATCCAGCAACTGGTCAGACACCTTGAACCTTGAACATCTATATATATAGATGTATATAATAGCCCACACTTGCAATCCATGCTCAAACTGGAAACATAATTCATCGTGACAGCCAAAGCTCTGTGATGAGCACGGGCGTTCTTGCTCTTCAATTTATTGAACCCAAATGGCATGTCTCTTAAGCCTGTGCCAACTGCCTGGCAATTCTGCCCTGACTAGCAGCTGAAACCAGCAGAATCATATTAAAGTGGCTCTGGTCCCACCCAGCTTCTTAGACAGAAATAGGCTTACGCACCTCCAGCCGTCCGGATACCGTACTCGTTGCTCCCATCTCCGCAAAAACCAACAAGCAACAGACTGGCAATGAAGGGGAGCATGTGGAGTGCTATGTTTACCTCCTCTTTATCAAAAAAAATTTTTTTGGTGGGGGTTGGTCCTCAGCAAGGGCCTGACAGAATGAAGGAAAAAACCTATAAGACTGGGTGTCTGGATGTGTATCCCTAGATCAGATATTGGCATGTTAGCAAGAGGGGGAGTACCCGCTGAGCCACCCATAATCCTTTGTGAAGCTTTCCGTGCATTCCCTGGCAAGTAGCGTAGGTAAGGTTTACAAGGTGTACAAGAAAAGGCCTGGCAAGTAGCGTAGGTAAGAGGATGTCGTCAGTTTCTCCCTGTGTGTAGCGGTTGTCCCCCTGTGCTGCTGTATGAGGTGCACATTGTGTATGTCCAAGGTCTTGACAGCGAGGGGTTTTGGTTGCCGAAGGGATAGTTGTGCCAGAATAGCCCTGTACATTTTATTTACTTTGTACACTATTTCCCTGCTCCTGTCTATTGTGTGGTAGGTGGCATTCATAATTCATAATTCATATATAAATCCAATAAGGAGGGGGAGGCAAGTTTGCTCAGATTGGATCACAGATGAAATTGTATCTTGCATTTTAGCTCAGGCACCTAGATTGCAAGGCTCGCTTCCTGGTGGCCATTGGCAAATGTGGCACATTCTGTCTAATATGTATGAACAGTATGAAGCATGTTCATAATGCTTCATACTGTATGTATATACTGTATGTATGAAGCTATCCAAAGTGGCTCCTTTTCATTAATTAATGTGGGGAGTGGCTTTCACTGCCTGCGTAGTTTTTTCTTTTTCTTATGGCCTGAGTTATTCGAGCCACTTCCTTCTTGATACCAGTGGAAAAAAAAAATAGGAGTAATTATCGACATGGACAAAACAGAGTTTATGAACAAGTGCAAGGCTTTCATCGAGCATGAGGTGGACAAATCGAAGGCCCCTGTGATTGAGCACTTTGACTCACTGAAGACTCGTCTCATTGATGA
>Ga0307974_1002808_pt1 | contig 12444 bp, 10 predicted proteins | sample OrgLakmetagen784_FD_201812 | JGI IMG/M metagenome (GOLD analysis project Ga0307974, IMG submission 201812) | Saline water microbial communities from Organic Lake, Antarctica - #784 | ecosystem: Environmental > Aquatic > Non-marine Saline and Alkaline > Saline | place: Antarctica: Organic Lake... | reverse complement strand
CTAGCAAATTTTATTACATCATCGGAATCATCAGCTCAAGCCCAGTCGATTGGCACCCGTTTTGAGTAAATTGGGTTAAGGGGTCTGTGGACATGTCCGAAATATAAAGGCACACGCGCTCGGGTGCAGGCCGCGGGGTGAGTCAAGCCAATGAAGCAGCAATTCACCCCAAACTTACAGGATTGTGCCAGCATGAGATAGTCAGTGGAATTATGAAGAAATGGAATTGGTACCCTTTTTGTCTGGGTGGGGGCACCGGAAGGGGGGGTTAAGGGGGTGGGTGGTGGGTCAGGGGGGTCCAGCCCAAAAATTGGGCACGTCTGTCCAATTTTTTTTCGGGCGCCTCCTGATTAAGCATATATTTTTGTGCCTGCACATCACGAGTGGAGTCAGGAGGTACGCTCTCACCTGCCAGAATCATTAGCAACTCACTTCATATGCAGCTGAGCTTGTCAACGCAGGCAGCTGACCACGTGCTGCTCACCCCTTGCGCTGCAGATATAGCGCTTAAAAAAACAGCAAAAAAAACACCCTGCATGCTCACCCAGCAGGCAACTAATCGTTTGTCTGTGCACCAGTGGCTTGCTGTGTGCCGATTGCTTGCTATATACCAATGGCATGCTGTGAACCAATTGCTCGATATTACCAGCGGCTTGCTGCATGCCAATTGCTCGCTGTGTGCAAAAACACTTGCTGCCCAGGATTCGCTTGCTGCATCACCAACCTCTTGCTATCTACCCATTGCTTGCTGCTTGCCAGTTGCTTCACGCACCCTAGAGAAGAGCAAGCGCCTTTTTTTCTTGCTGAGCAGGCAGCAAGTTAGTTTGTTAAGCGCACTTCTTGGGAGTAGCATTAGAAGAGGAAAGAGAAGGAAAAAAAAGAGAAAAGAAAAGAGAAAGGCGACGCAGATGGTGATAACACATCCAGCGTGAATGGAGCGGGGAAGGAGCAATTACGCGCCAGCACCTGGAAGCCCCTCACCACAGTAATGTACAAGCGCATGGTACTATGCTTACATACAAGCCTGTGCTAGTGAACAGCTCGACGAGGAAGGGCACAGTTGGTACGTTCAGCTCAATTCCCGTACAGAGCAACATGCAAGCATATGATGCCGTGCTTGCAAACGATACTGTGCTACTTAAGACCTGTGTATGATCATCCTAAAACTCCTGCACCTCAATTTATGTAACACACCTGCACACCACTGTCCAGCACAGTCCCAAAAGGAATTTCACGGCTACTTAAGGGATCCAGGGTCCAGTATAATCAAGGAATCCACTGTCTAACATAATCTTGCAACAAATCCCTGCGCCCTGGCCTTCAATTCTCAAAGCCCTACAGCCACTAGAATTTTGATTACACTCCAGTTTACTGGATCACGCCTGACATCTATAGCCTAGTACTTTGCTTTTGTTCCAGCTGTTTGCAAACAACCTACATCAATCTTGATTCATTAGCCTATTTATAATAACCTGCAACTGTTGCAGTCCACTAGCTCATTCACAAACACCTTACACCTATTTTCCTATTTTGCTCCACTAGCCCACTCAGAAACACCTCGCACCTGTTTCGATCCACTGGCCCAGTTTCAAACACCTTGCACTTATTTTGCTCCACTTGCCCACTCACTAACACCTGCACCTGTTTCGATCCACCATCCTTTCACAAACAGGTATAAGGTGTAAGCCATACCTGTTATGATCCACAAGCCCCCCGATGACATACGCTTTTGTAGGATCCAAGACGTCAAGGGTGTGCGGAGAATCAGCTGTCAAGTAGACCACCTGCGCAATGTCCACATTGACAAACATTGGTAAACATAATTGGGGAGTAATGCTTCACTGCCTGCGCTATTACTATACTATTAGCATTAATAATATTATTATTATATTATTACTATTAATACTATTATAGAAGGACTCCGCCCGCCCAAATTTCCACGTGTATTTTTTTTTGAGTTTTGTTTCTAGTCAGTGCATGCACTTCATCTTGCTCGGGAAATTCTGTCGGCCTGATCATTCCTGGCCTGCGGAAGCAAGCGGTATCTCTGACTTCCAGAATCCCTACAAATATTTCTGTATGTTTCATGGTTTTTTTAGCCTGTAAAATATAAACTATTATCAGCGGCATTAAAGTGCCCGAAAAAGTTGCCGGCCAAAATTCCTACCTCGTTGGTCTCCATGCAGACACAGGAAACGACGGCGTATGATAACTGCACGATTTCTGAACGGAATCAAGTAATAATTGAATCAGTAAATTCCTCATTTTTACGCTGTCAAAACGTGCCGCTCTCCAGCCCTCCTCGTCACCAAAAGTCCGACCCTAACAACTTAAGATCTCGTGCTCTAATTATCTGACAGAATCTTACGCGGAACGGACGCCCGGCCGCGGAGCTATTCAGGATCAAAGTGCGCCCAACCGAATCGGTTAAAACCCAGACTTCACAAATTTCTTAGAAATTTGGGTATTATCATAATTTTTATTTTTATTGCACATTACTATCATATTATTATTATGATTACACAGTTACTAAATTATAATTATTACACAAGCCAGACGACTCTTTCCTTTGCTAGGTTTACGCATACAGCACAACAAAAAGCAAGGAATCCCCAAACGCGACCATTTCCAACGATTGAATAAGGGCTGGCACAAACAAGGCAGGCAATGAACAGTGCTCGTAGTGAGCGCACACACTAGCATCAAAGGTGACACACGTACGTGCACCAAAAGCAGTGCGCACCTGATCTAGCTTTCCTGCAAAATACTCTGCAACGTTGGCCTCCGACTGAGTGACGTGCCAGTTGCTCAGACCTGGAGATGAGTGATTGAGGCATGCCAAATGTGCTCGAGGTTTCAGCAGATCACGCTACTCAAAAACTATGCAACGTTGCCTTTGACTGGGTGATGTAGCATTTGCTCGAACCTGGAAGTGAATGACTGACGCAGGCACAGCAGCGAGACAGATATGTCTACAAAGAGCAAAGAGGAAAAAAGAAGGTGCTACACAAGCAGTTTGACTTCTTCTACCACCCCACACCGACTACAAGAAGGATTCAGCTGTATGAACACAGATGAAGAAGAAAGACAACACAAGCAGGCATGGCCTTGTGTCTACAACGAGCAAGGAAAGAAAGTTTTAGGATCCCAGGACTGGAGACAATTTCAAAGCCAGCGTGGATTGAGGAGGCAACCCATCAAAAGACTGCTTGCGGCACCGCTGACTTTGTTGCACGGAACTAGAGCAGAGCCTCGGTGCTAATAAGCCAATAAGCCTCTAGCACCCCCAGAACACAGCAAGCAAGCACCTGAAATCTGCCGAGCAGCGGTCTCCTTTATGTCACCCCTCAACCCCAGTAGGTGCAGGTGGGGAGGAGATGGAGATCGCGACACAGCAGAGTACGCATACGCCAGTTGGCTGCAGAGGTGACGCTTATCGGTCTCTGGCATGGCACCTGGGAAGTCCAAATCAATGACGATGCGGTAGTTTCCTGCGTCCATGGACTGGAAGGGAGGCAAGAGGTCGTACTTGAACTTGGATTCATCAATGTACTAACTTGCGGGAAGCAAACAAAAACGATCAATAATTGGGAGGGTCAGCAAGAGCTGTATACATGCACCGTATACAGCTATACGACCGTAGGCACAGAAATACACTTCACTTGGTAAAACACCATGTAACAAAAACAGGCACACATACGCAAATGGTTTTAGACAGTCCTGGACTGACCGCCCTGCGCCCTTCCTTGCGCAAGCACGAAAGACAAAAATACCAAAGTCAGGTCATTTCAGCATGGCGCCTGGAAAGGTCAGACCAGTAGAGCATCCCTAAACTGCTGGGTTGGACACACCCTGATCAGAGAGCCTCTTTTTATAACAAGCCACTGCGTTTGCAAAAAACTGTGTGCGCGTGCTAAGGTATAACAGCACCAGAGCTGCTTTTCCACCTGAAGACTGGCCAAGCATAAGGTAAGACCAACAAAGGTTGGGGATAAAGCCACATTGTCATTGCAGGACTGGACAAATCACACCCACAGTGCAAAACTTCAAACATATGCAGCAAGGTGCCAAATCGCAGCACGTCCATAGTGGGCTTGCCTTGAGTTTTTAGCGTGCGTTGCAGGTGCATTTAATTGTGACATGCTAAATCTGCACTAGAGCACGCAAGCTCTGCAGTCAAGCAAGCTCCCTTTGGAGACTCTGTATCTGCGAATTTCCCTAAGGCACAGGGCTTTTGTTTTCGGTAACTGGTAATTAGAGCGACTGCAAAAGTCACAGCCACACCCAAAAGAGGATAGATAAGCGAGGCGGGTGGCAAGATCACTACCACACCTAGAACTGGCCAAAACACACTCATCTCGTGGCGTTGCATGGACAGTCATGTATAAATCAGATGGATATCTGATGGATGTCTGATAAATATCTGATGTATATACACATCAGGTGCAGCACGTGTATATGTGTGTGTGAGTGTGTGCATTTGTGTGTGTGAGTGTGTGCATGTGTGTGTGTGCATTTGTGTGTGTGTGTGTGTGTGTGTGTGTGTGTGTGTGCGCGCGCGCTTGCTGCACCCGCACATGTGGGCGTTGTTCCTGCCCACCTTTGCTCGCTTTTCGTCCCTTTCCTGAGCCGCCAGCCGCCGCGCAGCCACCTTTTCCTGAGCACAGCACAACAAAGCACAGCAGTCGGGGAAAGCTCTGAACCGGAGAATCTTGTTTGGGCAAAAAGGTGGAAACACAAGAGAGCCAGTAGCTTTTGCTTAGACTGCTACGGTGAGAGGGATCACATGAAACGAGCAAGCAGCCCTGCTTGTTGCCCAAATCTTGCCCATTCTATTGTTTTACTTTCTTAGTCCTGCCTTCATTGAATCACCCGTTGCTATACGTCTAGGGTTGACCAGAACCGTATATATGCACCGTATATGACCGTATAGTTGGTGATTTTCCTGCCAAAAATACCGTATATACACCGTACATATATGGTTCTGGCCAACCCTACATATGTCTTAGGTAAAAACACACAAATGTGTGCACATACATATGTAAACAATTGAGTGCTTCCTCCCTTCCGCATCCCCACTTGCAAACAAACCTGCTGCTCTACTTTATGTGCAGCTAGCTCCTCTGTGGTCATGGAGGCAAGGGCAGCCTTGCTAGCAGCTTGACGCTCGGCATGGGCCTTCTCCCTGGCTGCCTTGTCTTTTGCTTTGCGTTCTATACGCTGAGCAGCTTGCCTGCCGCATTGAAGTACACACACGCCAGTTTATAAAATACATGTGTAAATGTAAGAATTTATGCATGAACGCGCTGCCACATGCACACAATTAAGAGTCTGTGTGTGTTTGTGTGTGTGTGCTTGTGTGCGTTTTTGCTTGTGTGTGTTGTGGTGTGTGTGGGTGTATGCGCGAACGTCTGCACATGAATTGTGCATGTGTATGTACATGTTGTGTATGTGTGTTTGTGTTGGTGTGTGTGAATGTGTGCGCATATGTGTGGATACGCGCACGCTTGCACACAAATTAAGTTTGTGCATGTGTGTGTATGTGTGTGCGCCCGTGTGTGTGTGGTTGTGTGTGTGTGTGTGTGCGTGTGTGTGTTGTGTGTGCATTTGTGTGTGTGTGTGTTGTGTGTGTGCATTTGTGTGTGTGTGTGTGTGTGTGTGTGTGTGTGTGTGTGTGTGTGTGTGTGTGTGTGTGTGTGTGTGTGTGCGCGTGTGCAATGCTCACCTTTCTAGCTTGGCTTTCTTTTTTATTTGGTTTTTGGAGGCTGGAGCCTCCGCAGCCTTTCCCTCTTCTTTTTGGACTTCTTGATCGCTCATTTGCTGAAGCCGGATAGTGACAGTGCAGGTATCCTATATAAATATAATTTTTGAAGCCAGGCACCATGTTCAAAAAGCTCTTCGGTTCCTCTGAAAAGAAGAGCTCGATGCCCCCTCCCCAACCTGGCAGCACTAGCGCCAGCCGCACAATAGACACCATACAATCCCTTGCTGACCATGAGGAGTCGTTAGAAAAGCGTAAGGAGCTCCTAGAAAAGCGCATAGCAGGGGAGCTGCAGAAGGCCCGAGACTACAACAGCCAGCAGAAGAAGTCTCAGGCGCTCATGGTCAGTGAATTCGGAGGGGTGCACTCTGTAAACTTCTGATGTATCTGGTACAGCCAGGAATTGAACTGCTCAGCATGTGCCTGTGATGTCCCTACCTTTCATATTCTGCATCGCCATCTTAGAAACCTTACCTTTGCATCTGTTTGAAGAACCCAGGCCCATGCTAGGGCAGCAGTTTAAGCAGAGCATTATGCGCGTCTCAAAAATTCAGCGTGCTCACAACAGCAACGTGCGCACACACACACACACACACACACACACACACACACACACACACACACACACACACACGCACACACACACACACAAGCATACGCACACACACACACACACACACACACACACACACACACACACACACACACACACACACACTCACACACACACACACAAGCATACGCACACACACACACACACACACACACAAACACACACACAAGCATACACACACACATACAAACATAAACATACACACATGCACAGACACACATATGCACGCACGCACAGACACACATACACATACACGCACACATACAAATACACAAACAAACCACACACACACACACACACACACATACACACAAACACATGCATACACGCACACACATGCACACATGTACGCACGCACTCCTGCTGACACTCTCGTGCCCACAGGCTAACATGCACGTACACACGTGCACATGTACGTAACACACACACACACTTGCGTCACAGTGCCTGAAAAAGAAGAAAATGCTTGAAGGCGAGATTGAGAAGGTGGACAACATGATCATGCGTGTCGTGGAGCAGAAGAACATGATGGAGGGGCAGCGGACCACAGTAGACGTCGTGTCTTCCATGCAGCAATCTGCTGCTATAGCAAGACAAAATATGAAGGTACGTGCTGTTTTAGATGTGTTTCTGTGAGCATACATGTGTGCGAGTGTATTTGTGTGTGCGTGTGAGCATGTGTATTGTGTGTGTATGAGCCTGTGCTTGTGCTTGTGTTGTGTATGTATGTACGCATGTGTGTAAATGCACACCTTCTTGTAACATTAGGTTCGTCTTTGTAACCTTTTTCTGCTCCAGCTTAATTGTGTTCCCCGTACAAGCATGGCGACTTTAATGCTTACCCATCCTAGTAAGGGGTGCGCGCTCACACACACACGCGCACACACACACACACACATACACACACACACACAAGCTCTGTCTCGTTCGTACTGCAGGCTGTCAACATCGATAAGGTGGATACTGTGTTTGAGGAGATTAATGAGACCAACGACCAGATGAGAGAAATCAACAACGCTATGGCCAACTCCATCGGCGACCCTATTGACGAGGACGACCTGGAGAGGGAGTATGCTGAGTTACAGGTGCGTGTGTTGTGGGGATGTGGGTTTGTGCTTGCAGACATCTAATGGAGGGAGCATGCTGAGTTCATGGACGTTGCCGTGAGTTGTCTTTGTGCGCAAATTTATGAGTGTGTGAGTGTGTAGACAAGTCAGTATGCTTCCCATGTAATTGTGTGTGGCCCTATGGCGTGTGTGTGTGTTGTGCTAACAAGTAGGGCTTATGTTGATTTACGGTTTTGAATAGTGAGTTTGCCCTGCGACAGTGTGAGTTTGTTTTGCAACAATTATCGAGTGGCCTCCACCCTTCGAACAGTGCAGTTTCTGAGGCAATTCTATAGAAATTGTGTGTTGAGAAGTGTTTTTCACAACCTGCATAGATTCTCACGGTAAAGTTTTCTCTATTTCCTGTGAGTGGCTAGCGCAAGTCAACAGCCATAGGGCTGGCCTGAACCATTTATTATCTGTGCATATACAAGCATGTATTTAACAGTGTTAGACAAAATCCCAATAGGATAACCTAGGTCGTGCGCGGTGTACATGTACGTGTGCAATTCTGGACAACGACATACCTAGCTTTGGGGTCGTGCCTCAGCACACGCTGAATTGTATCCATGCACTTTAAATTTTAACACTTGTTGAAATTGGCTGGTGCAGCATGTCACCACGCTTGGCTAGCACCGTGCATTGCCACATTGTCTGTTCTTTTCACAACTGCAACAACTTCGCAAGTAACAAGTCGCTAGCCGATCAGCGAGTAAAAAGTCACTAGCCGATCAGCAATCTAGTCTCTCAAGATTTCATCACATAATCAGGCACCATGTATATCTGTAGGATTGGTTAGAACCATTCGTATATATATTTATATCATGTGCAGCCAGCCGTAAACGATCATTTTTTCATAAAATTCTCTATCCAAAGAAGTTGCGAACGCACACAGTACATTGCTCTCGTCATCCTAACATGATTTTCGAGTCAAAGTATGAAAGGTTTGAGAACTTCCTGCCAGCAATATTTGTGAATGCAGTGTACAGCAGAAGGAGTTAATCGAATTGGCTACTTTCCACTCAATAAAGCAACTTGGCGCATCTGTGCATGATTAGTATAAGATTTGATATACACACTTCTGTAAGAACAGTGTAGTAAGTCTGGGTCTAGGCACAGCCTTACGCTGATGGAAAGCCTGCCGCCTACCAGACCGCTCCTTAAGAATTGTTTATATCAAACCTTATACTGCACATGCACAGATGCGCTGCAGTTTTCTGAGCCCAAACTATTGCGAGGTGCCCAACTAAAAAGCATAATTTACTGCAATAATCTGCGCTTTGCAAGGCCTTTTAGACTACTTGCGTGTTCTGGGTGTATTTCTGTCCCCTCTTCACTTACCAGTGCTCGCATCCATTACGGGGTATAATTTCCATTCGATTACTTGCAGGCTTGCAGGCAAAAGTGCGAAAATTTTGAATAACACATTTTGGCAGGGTCTTGAACCCAAGGCCTGCAGGCTCAGCCAACAATCGGCTTTTTACAGTCTTGTGAAGTCCAAATTTTCTTATTTCTTTGTAGATCACGTTGCGAGAGGATTGAATGATGCTTTAATTAGTCGCAATACTCCTTAGTAGTACGTTTCTTCACACATCACGCAGAAATGCCAAGTACTACAAGAGGAAGGTGCCTCACGTGTATACGATTGACACTTACACGCACATACACACACTCACAACACACATGCGTTCACATTCACTCACAGGACACCGAGCTTGACAAAGAGCTGCTGCAGCCTGCAGCCACACCATCCTACACACCCAAGCAGGCACAGGCACAGCCGCAACAGCAGCAGCAACTACCCAGCGTGCCCCAAAGGCAGCCACAGAAAGCACCCCCAAAGAAGTCTCCAGAGGAGGAGGAGCTGGAAGCGCTGCAGGTAACTGCTACTGCTGCTGCAATTTTCACCTAAGTTTGTGTGAAGCTTTGCCAAATTTGGGGGAGGGGGAGGGCAGAGGCGTGGGTGTGGGCGTGGGTGTGAGTGTGCGGATGAGTTTAATATGGATTTGGGTGTAGGTGGGGTGTTGGTGCGGGTGTGGATGTGGTTGTGCGCATGTGTGATATGCATATTTGCTTATGTTTGCGTATGTGGGCTGCAAGCGTGAGTTGGTCAGGGCTCTAAAATGGGGTTGCTGCATTTTGAGCTGCTCCCCCTTTAGACAAAATAAAAGTTTGCTCATTCGGCATGGACCCAAGGGTGTTGCAGCTTGCTGCTCTTTGAATCATGCAGCCTTTGACAACATGTCTTAGTTAGCGCAAGTACGTGCCATTGACCCCCAATCTAAAGGTTATTTGCCCAGGCAGCCTATTCAGTGTTCCTCTTGTGATTCCGTGATGTTATAAGCCTCCTATATTCGTACGTGACTTGTTTGGCATGTTACAAACTGCTGAAGTCATGAGCCCTTACCCGCGTTTTACACTTGACGTCCCCGTCTCCTGTCATATTTGTCCTAGCCTTTTTGTAGGAGACAAAGGCAGTGTGAACCTTGCAAGCTGTGTCAATGAAAGAGTAGGCACTAATTCGCTTCCCCTCTCGCTCACACAATTGCAGGCAGAGATGGCGTTGTAAGCGTACAGTGCAGGCTTGAGTGAGGCAGCTGCAGTCGCCGTTGGGTAACTGCGCTGCTTCTGCTAGTCCCAGTCCTGATTGTCTTCTTGGGTGAGGCGGCTGGAGTCGCTTGGGTCAATAAAGTGGGGTCGCTCAATCCCTCTATGTCTACTCGGTCTCATCTGCGAGAAGGAACATTACAATACGGCAGTGTGTAGAATGTTCGAACCGCTAGGCCACTGGTGCGGCACTGTATTTCGGTTTTATGTACATTATTCAGCTCAAATTTTTAGGCACGCACTCCGTTGTTTTTACAGGCATTCATTTTTATTAAGCATGAACGTGTCTAGTTCGTCCCTTACTTTTGGAATACGGAGACGGATGTCTGCAAAGACGCGCTTGGGGGAGGCGATCGTCAAAGAATGCAGCAAATTAAATGTTAATAATGTAATAACAGGTATACGACCTATCTACATACAAAAAAACCAATGCATCGTGTGTTGATAATTCCATGAGGGGGCATGAACTGCCGGATTTCAAAAGGCCTTGGCCACTGCCTCCAAGCTAGTTGCAATGGAAGCAGGCAATATCCTTTGCTGCTCAGTGCCAGGCGTTTTCGTCCCCTCTCACGTGTGATGAGCCAACAAGGTGAGCCAGAATTCTGTTCACGCGAAAGCCGCAGTCCTTGGGCAAACAGAGGCAAAATGCTTGCGTGTGTTTGTCACGTTCATGAGATAAACCCACTTGCACAGAGAACCCGGAAAGAATGATGCAGGCAGAAGCAGTCGCACAAAACATCAACGCCTCAAGTACTCGATTGGTCATGTATGCCTCAGGTGGAGCGCTCCAGGTAAAAGGGGCAGGCACGTGACCGGATTTAAATTAAGTGGCAGAAAAATGGGATACCCACTTATACGTTTTAATCACTGCTGGCGTTGCTACTCTTTTTTTCGTGCTTGGCATGAGTCAGCCTCAGTTTAGCACCTCATGGTTTACACATCGCAACAGCTGCTTTGATCCTTATGCTGAAGGGTTGGCTCTGGGCAATTTTGAACAATTCAAGAAGAAGCAATTCGGCACTTCGCTTTGAGATGTACATGCAGCACTTCATCTCCTGTGATTAACAGTGTACGTGTACTGGGACGCTGCCCAATGAGCACTGCTTAAAAACTGGCAAAGTGCAAATCAAATGACAAAATTCCTGCCCCAAAGCCCAGTAAACCACCCCTGATAAAATCCATGCTTAGCGTATAGCTGTGCATTCGACCATTCGCAGGCTGTTACTTGGCTGCTATCAACAGCAAATGGTCTAAACCAGGCAGCTGTGCTGGAAGTTCTGCTGCCTCACACGCACGGCAGCTTGGTAGATCTGACAGGGCAGGTGCGTATGCATATGACACGACATATGTGCACGCACGCACACGCGACAACTTTTCAAGACGCCTCTGTGTGCACAGTACATGCATTTACACGACACATACGTTTACGTATGTGTACGTACGTATGTATGTAGATGTACCGACGGAGCAGGAGTTTATGCCTGAGATGTGTGGGGTTGTGTTTTCGCGATTGGCAGACAGCTTAGTTGTGGGGGGGGCCGGCCGCCCTGTTGGAAAACATCTGTCAGTATCTGTCCACATTTAAATGCAGTTGTTTTCTTCACCGCAGGCACTGGGAGCCTGGTGCAGTGAGCAGTGGCTCTGGCTTTGGCCCAGTCAGCGCATCGCCGTGCACTGAACTTTTCTACGACACCCATCAGTGTTCTGCCTGCTTGCCCAGGTGTTGGACTGGTCGCCTCGCTCATGTTTGTGTGCAGCTCTAAACATCTGTGTGTGTGTGCATCAGTCATGTGGCATTATGCCTGCTATTGCTCGCAGGCACTAGGGTCCTGGTCCAGTGAAGCAGTGGCTCTGGCTCTGGCTCAGGCTGCGCATCGCCGTGCAGCACATTTGTCTGCCTTTGGCTCGCCAATTCTCGGAATGGGCGTGGCTGCAGTAAGTGGCAACACATGTGGCTCATTACTGTTGTATATTGTAGCACGTCGAAGCTTTGACGTTGGCTTGCCGTGGGCTTGCCGTGGGTGAGAAACAAACCTGCTTCTTCCCTTCTTTCTAGGAAAAAACGAATGCCACGTTATATCAGGACAACTTGAAGCCACTTTGTCACTAAGTGGCATAACTCCTCTGTGCCATGATCAAAGGGAAGATCAATCAATGGGCGTGACTGCAGCAGTACAATCCAGGGCCCTACATCACATGGGGTGCTAAAGGAACAGAAAAAGACGGCACACAAGGATGCAGAAGGCACATCGCTCCTGAGCAGTAAGGGAGAAAATCACGAGGACGTCAATGCTCCTGCCTGCTTCTCTTTGAACACTCCCCTCCTCAACCTCCACCTCGCACCCCCCTCTCCGCCC
>Ga0307974_1002807_pt1 | contig 12444 bp, 9 predicted proteins | sample OrgLakmetagen784_FD_201812 | JGI IMG/M metagenome (GOLD analysis project Ga0307974, IMG submission 201812) | Saline water microbial communities from Organic Lake, Antarctica - #784 | ecosystem: Environmental > Aquatic > Non-marine Saline and Alkaline > Saline | place: Antarctica: Organic Lake... | reverse complement strand
GGCCGGCGGAACGTCACATGGCCGAAAGCCTTGTCGAGATCGAACGCAAGATGCTTGCCGAACAATCAGGCGACGCGGACTGTGACTGCAAGGAGGGCATGTTCAACGGTCTGACACGCCGCAACATTCTGGCGGGAGGTCTCGCCTTGGGCGGATCTGCCTTGGCCGCCGGTCAGGCTGCGGCCGACGCCCCGCCGGGTGCATTCGAATACCGTGTTCAACCCGAACCCACCAAGGAACAGGGGCGCACCATCCTCGAGGACGGTGGGTATGGGTCGCGCTCGCAATTCGAAAACGAGGTGCGTTGGCGCTATCCGACCGCCAGTCTGGATTCCAGCTGGTCGATGACGCCGCTGGCCTCCGGTCACGGGGTCATCACGCCCTCGGGTCTGCACTTTGAACGGCATCACGCCGGCATCCCGGCCATCGATCCAAGGACTCACGAGTTGATCCTGCACGGAATGGTCGATGCGCCTATGCGATTCACGATGGACGACATCAAGCGCCTGCCCGCCGTCAGCCGGATCTGCTTCATCGAATGTTCCGGCAATGGTCTGACCGAATGGGACGAGCCGACGCTCAAGACGGTGCAGGGCACCCATGGGCTGACCTCTACCTCGGAGTGGACCGGGGTGCGCCTGTCGACGCTTCTTGACATGGTCGGCGTGTCGGATGGCGCGGCCTGGATCCTCGCGGAAGGCGCGGATGCGGCGGTGATGACGCGTTCGGTCCCCATAGACAAGGCGATGGACGACGCCATCGTCGCCTATGCCCAGAACGGCGAGGCACTGCGGCCCGAGCAGGGCTATCCGTTGCGCCTTTTGTTGCCCGGATATGAGGGCAACACGCATATCAAGTGGCTGCGCAGGCTCGAGATCAGCGACAAGCCCTTCATGACACGTGAGGAAACATCGAAATACACCGATCTGATGCCTGATGGAACAGCGCGCCAGTTCTCGATGACAATGGAAGCGAAATCGGTGATCACCTTCCCGTCCGGTGCGATGAAGCTGCCGCGACCGGGATTTTACGAAATCAGCGGTCTCGCCTGGTCGGGACGCGGCAAGGTCACCGGGGTCGAGGTATCGACCGATGGCGGAGCGACATGGCAGGAGGCTGCTCTGGAGGGGCCGGTCTTGCCGAAATGTCACACGAGGTTCCGAATTCCATGGACCTGGTCCGGCGAGGAAGCCGTTCTGCAAAGCCGCACGGTGGACGAAACAGGATATGTACAGCCGACGTTGCCAGAGCTGGTCGATGTGCGGGGCTTGAATTCGGTCTATCACCTCAACTCCATCCAGAGCTGGCATATCGCACCCAACGGGGAGGTGACCAATGTTCACGCGTAAGCTTTCACTCATATTTACCCTTGCCATGACGGCGACGGGGCCAGTCATCGCGCAGGACAGTTCGGGCGCGGGTGAGCCGCCTCGCACCTCCGCCGAACTGCCGGACCTAATCGGCGACTACGATGAACGTGTGCCAGCGGCACCGCCGGAATCGAGCGCCGCGGACATCGGCGATATCGATCCGACCAATGCCCGCTTCGGCCTCGGACAGCCGGCCACCGAAGAGCAAATTGCCCGCATCGATATCGACGCGATGCCGGATGGTCGAGGTCTGCCGCCGGGGCAAGGCACCTACGCTGAAGGCGAGGAAGTGTATTCGCAGACCTGTGCTGCGTGTCACGGACAGGACCTTGAGGGCAACAAAGATCTCGGTGCGGCACAACTCATCGGGGGACGGGATACACTGACGACTGAAAAACCTGTCAAGACGGTCGAAAGTTACTGGCCATATGCCAGCACGCTTTTCGACTATGTGCATCGCGCCATGCCTATGGATTCGCCGGGATCGCTGTCCGCCGATGAGGTCTATGCCGTCAGCGCATATATCCTTGGACGGGCTGACATCATCAGCGACGATCCGGACACGACGCTCGATGCGCAATCTCTGGCGGATATCACCATGCCCAATGCCGAGGGTTTCGTGTCCGATCCAAGACCGGATGTGGAACCTACGGATTGAGGCTGCGACACCTCGCAGCCGTTCACGGCTTCCGGGTGGCACATAAAATGCGCGTTGGCGCTGCTTTGGAAATGCGTGGCAGAACGTTTCTCGCTGACACTCACCAAGTGGCGTTGAAACGGCACTAGACCAAGCGTCCGAGGCGCGTCCATCTCACATCCGTGTTCAAAATAAAACGGGGTCGTACAACGCGACCCCGTTCCTTTTCAAACGATCACAGCCTCGGCTTCGAAACCCTTGATCGCGCAGGACAATAGATGCGCGATCATCCACATCTCGGCACCCTCGCGCGTCGTGTTCCAGTGAATCCGGTACGGATCGACGAAGCGATGCTGTAATCGCATCGACTGCCCCTACAGATCTTCGCCCCCCGTGCGACGCAGGAAGGTTTCGTGCATCGCGAAATCGATCGACTATAGTCTCTGCAGCCTTTGCCCGAGGCCTCATCTATACCAATGTGCTTGGAGGCTATGGGATCCATGGCGGAGGCTAACGCGCGCCCTCGATCGTCTGGCAGCGGCATTCGCGGAAATGCCGCTTCAGGCAGGCCTACAAAGACTTGATTGCAATGCAATCACTGGTTATTTTCAGAGTGAACAGGAGGGTGTCATGGCCAGCATTACGATCCGCAACCTCGATGATGATGTGAAACGACGTCTACGTGTCCGAGCGGCGGAGCATGGTCGCTCCATGGAGGAAGAAGCGCGCGAGATTCTGCGCGATGTCGTTGACGAGACGAAACCGGCTCGCAACCTTGCCGCCGCGATCCGCGCACGCGTGGCTCCGCTTGGGGGGGTTGACCTTGATCTGCCGAAACGTGAGGACATGAAAGAGCCGCCGGCATTTGATCAGGCTTGAGCATGATCATTGTCGATACGAACGTTGTTTCCGAACTTCTGCGTCCTGCCCCGGAACCCCGGGTGGAACTCTGGTTGTCGTCCCAGAACGGCCTGACCATATTTCTGACCGCGATTTCTGAGGCAGAACTCCGCTATGGCGTTGCCATCATGGGAAATGGCAAGCGGCGCGCTGGCTTGGCTGATGCCGTTGATCGCATTTTGCGTGAAGATCTGGCGGGCCGCATCCTGCCTTTCGACAGCGAAGCAGCGAGGTCCTACGCCGACATTGCCGCCGCACGCCGTGCAACCGGTCGGCCGATCGCACAGGCGGACTGCCAGATCGCCGCGATTGCCCGCGCTCACGGGGCCGTGGTAGCCACCCGCAACACGCCCGATTTCGAAGGGTGCGACATCGACCTGATAAACCCCTGGATCGCCCAATGAACGCTGTCGAAATCGAGCACGCCATTTCCGAACTCGCAGAACGACCGTTTGACGCGGTTGAATTCGCCTATGCCTTCCTTTTAGCCTTCGGTAACAAACCCACAACCATCAAGCGCCTTCGCTCGGGCACCTCGAACAAGTCCGATCAGGGCGGCGTTCTGCAGACCAACAACATCCATCTCAAAACCTGCGCCCCTGGCGACGTGGCCGAGACCCTGAGCGCCCTCAGATCCAGCCCCGCCACCACCAAGGCCAAAGCGAAATTCGTCCTCGCCACCGATGGCATCGATCTCGAGGCCGAGGACCTGAACAGTGGCGAGACGATCGCCTGCAGCTATCACGATTTCCCCGATTACTTCGGCTTCTTCCTGCCGCTCGCGGGCATCTCAACTGTCAAGCAGATCCGCGAGAGCGCGTTCGACATCAAGGCGACCGGGCGGCTGAACCGACTTTACGTCCAACTGCTGAAGGACAATCCCGACTGGGGCACGGCAGAGCGTCGTCCGGACATGAACCATTTCATGGCGCGACTGATCTTCCTGTTCTTCGCCGAGGACACCTCGATCCTGAATGGCGAGGATCTCTTCACCGCCACGGTCAGCCAGATGAGCGCGCGCGACAGCACCAACACCCATGAGGTGATCGGCGAATTGTTCCGCGCCATGAACACCGATGTCAAGGACCGTGCCACGGCCGACCTGCCCCGCTGGGCCGACACTTTTCCTTACGTCAATGGCGGGCTGTTTTCCGGCAGCACCGATGTGCCGCGGTTTTCCAAGATGGCGCGCAGCTACCTGTTGCATATCGGCTCGCTCGACTGGATGCGCATCAATCCCGACATCTTCGGCTCGATGATCCAGGCGGTGGCCGATGACGAGGAACGCGGCGCGCTTGGAATGCATTACACCTCGGTGCCGAATATCCTGAAGGTGCTGAACCCGCTGTTTCTGGACGACCTTAATTCAGAGCTTGAGGCGGCGGGCGACAACCAGCGCAAGCTGGCGAACCTGCGTAAGCGGTTGTCGAATATTCGGGTCTTCGATCCGGCCTGCGGGTCGGGTAACTTCCTTGTCATCGGCTACAAGCAGATGCGCGCCATCGAGTTCGAGGTGAACACCCGCCGGGGCGAGGCCGACCGGCGCACCGAGATTCCGCTGACCAATTTCCGGGGGATCGAGCTGCGCGACTTCCCGGCAGAGATCGCGCGGTTGGCGCTGATCATCGCGGAATACCAGTGCGACGTTCGCTACCTGGGCCAGAAAGAGGCGCTGGCCGAGTTGCTGCCGCTCGATGCGATGAACTGGATCACCTGCGGCAACGCCCTGCGGCTGGACTGGCTGTCGATCTGCCCGCCCACGGGAACGGGGGTAAAGTTTCAGGCCGATGATCTGTTCATGCAGCCAGAGGATCAGGCGCAGATCGATTTCGAGAATGAAGGAGGTGAAACCTACATCTGCGGCAACCCGCCCTATCTGGGGTCCAAATGGCAAAGCACGGAACAGAAAGAAGATCTTGGCCGCATTTTCAACGGGCGCACGAAAAGCTGGAAATCGCTCGACTATGTGGCGGGCTGGTTCATGAAGGCGGCCGATTACGGGCTGCACACGCCCACCGTGTCGGCGTTCGTGTCCACCAATTCGATCTGTCAGGGGCAGCAGGTGCCGATCCTATGGCCGGTGATCTTTCGCACCAGGCATCAGATCGCCTTTGCCCATACATCGTTCAAGTGGAAGAACCTTGCCAGCCACAACGCCGGCGTGACCGTGGCGATCGTGGCGATCAACAATCACGCAGGGGGCGTGCGCAAGCTATTTTCACTGGCTGAGGATGGCGAGACGGTGGTTAAGGAGGTGGCGAATATCAACGCTTATCTGGTCGCCGCGCCGAATGTGTCTGTCACACCTCGCTCAAAGCCGCTCGATGATCGGGCAATCATGCAATTCGGAAACCATCCCTATTACGGTTCAGCATTGATTTTCAGCCATCAAGATGGGCGCGAATTGGTTGATACCTTTCCAGAGGCGGCAGAGTTCGTGCGTCCCCTTTACGGGTCCAAGGAATTTATATCAGCTGCACCACGTGCTTGTATCTGGATTGAAGAGGACAAGTTGGAGCGAGCTGTATCCATTCCCCCAATTGCCATGAAGTTGAATGCGGTTGCCAAGGCACGCAGAGCGGCAAAACGCGACAAAGCCGCGCAAAAGCTGGCAGAGACACCTTACAGGTTCCGCGATCAGGTAACCGCAGATCAATTGATCATGGCTGTCCCACGTGTCAGCTCGGAAAACCGGTCATATCTCCCGGTAGGTGTTTTGCATGGCCGCTCAATCATGCAAGATGCAGCCTTCGCCCTCTACGACGCCCCCCTCTGGAACATGGCGCTGATCGCTTCCCGTCTGCATCTGGTGTGGATCAGCGCGGTCTGTGGCAAGCTGAAAACCGATTTCCGCTATTCCAACACCCTCGGCTGGAACACCTTCCCCGTCCCGAAACTGACCGACAAGAACCGCGCCGACCTGACGGCGGCGACCGAAGGTATCCTTCTGGCCCGCGAGGCACATTTTCCCGCCACCATCGCCGAACTCTACGACCCTGAGAAAATGCCCGAAAACCTCCACGCCGCCCACGACCACAACGACGAGGTGCTGGAACGTATCTATATCGGCCGCCGTTTCCGCAACGACACCGAACGACTGGAAAAGCTGTTCGAGATGTATACGAGGATGACGACGAAGGTGAGCGCATGACACAGATAACCGAACCTCTTTCGCTGCAAAAAGTGGACTATGCGAAACTGAATGCCCGTCAGAAGGAGACCTATAATTTTCAGAAGATGTCAGGGCGCCTCGCTGATTATGGGTTTACCTGTATTTTGCTATCAGATGACTGGAAGGGAGCAGATTTTCTCGCATATCATTTCAACAAGGAAATTATGCTCAAGGTTCAACTCAAAGGACGGCTGACATTTCAGGGTAAGTATCGCAACCTGGACCTTCACATCGGATTCCGTGATGGTGAACGGTATTATCTTTATCCGCATGATACGTTCCGTCATGAACTGCATGACGCAGGATTTGTCACGCCGGATAGTCCGGTGCAGTGGCGTGAAAACTGGAATCGCACTTGGAATTATGTGCCGAAAACAATTCGACCCTATCTTGAAAAATACGCGATTTAGGAGATTTCATGCAGCAAGTCCCCTCCGTCTCCGTCAGCTATGCGCGCAACGGCAACTCGACCACTTCGAACGAGCTTGGCATGCGGGCGATGCAGGAGCGGGCCTATGAGAAACGCGGCGAGCAATACCTGCTGATAAAGTCGCCGCCCGCCTCTGGCAAATCCCGGGCGCTGATGTTCATCGCGCTCGACAAGCTGCACAATCAGGGCCTGCGGCAGGCGATCGTGGTGGTGCCCGAGAAGTCCATCGGGGCGAGCTTCAACGACGAGGCGCTGAGCGACTTCGGCTTCTGGGCAGACTGGACCGTGCTGCCCAAATGGAACCTGTGCAATTCGCCCGGAACCGATGGCGGCAAGGTGAAATCCGTGACCGCATTTCTTGAAAGCGGCGATCAGGTTCTGGTCTGCACGCATGCCACGTTCCGGTTCGCAGTGGAAAAGCTCGGGGTAAAGGCATTCGATGGCCGGCTGATCGCCGTCGATGAGTTTCACCATGTGTCGGCCAGCGAAGACAGCATCCTCGGCAAGCAGCTCAACGACTTCATCGCCCGCGACCGCGTCCATGTCGTGGCGATGACCGGCAGCTATTTTCGCGGTGATGCTGTGCCCATCCTGCTGCCCGAGAACGAGGCTCGGTTCGAGACCGTGACCTACACCTATTACGAGCAATTGAACGGCTACACATACCTCAAGACCCTCGATATCGGGTATTTCTTCTATTCCGGCTCCTATGCCGATGACATCCTCAAGGTGCTCGACCCATCTGAGAAGACCATCCTTCATATCCCGAACGTTAATTCCCGCGAGAGCACAAAGGACAAGCATCGCGAGGTCGAGCACATCATCGACGCGCTTGGCGACTGGCATGGGACGGATCCGGTGACCGGGTTCCAGCTCGTCAAGACGGCGGCGGGCCAGGTTCTTAAGATCGCCGACCTGGTGGATGACGAGGCCGTGAAGCGCGACAAAGTCTCGACGGCGCTGAAAGATCCAGCGCAGAAGGACAACCGGGATCACGTGGACATCATCATCGCGCTCGGCATGGCAAAGGAAGGCTTTGACTGGATCTGGTGCGAACACGCGCTGACAGTCGGCTACCGCGCCAGCCTGACCGAGATCGTGCAGATCATCGGTCGCGCCACGCGGGACGCACCAGACAAAACCCGGACCCGCTTCACAAACCTGATCGCCGAGCCCGATGCAGGTGAGGAGGCTGTGACCGAGGCGGTGAACGACACGCTGAAAGCCATCGCCGCCAGTCTGCTCATGGAACAGGTGCTGGCCCCACGCTTCAACTTCACCCCCAAGACACCAAAGAGCGGGCCGGTTGAGGGGTTCGATTACGGCGAGGCAGGCTATGATCCGAAAAAGGAGAATGTCGGCTTCAACGAGGACAGCGGCCAGTTCCAGATCGAGATCAAGGGGCTGGCAGAACCCAAGAGCCCCCATGCGCAGCGCATCTGTCAGGAAGACCTCAACGAGGTGATCACCGCCTTCGTGCAGGACAAGACAGCGATCGAGCGTGGTCTCTTCGATGAAGAGCTCGTGCCGGAAGAACTGACGCAAGTGCGCATGGGCAAGATCGTCGGCGCCAAGTTTCCGGAACTCGATACAGGTGATCAGGAGGCCGTGCGCCAGCATGCGATCGCCGCGCTGAACCTGACACAGAAAGCCAAGGAGGCCGCTCTCGCGGCCTCCGATGACCAGGAGGCGAGCGGCAACACGGCGCTGATCGACGGCGTGCGCAAATTCGCCATGGATGTGCGCGAGCTCGATATCGACCTGATCGACCAGATCAATCCGTTCGGCGAAGCCTATGCTATTCTGGCCAAGTCGATGAGCGAGGATAGCCTCAAGCAGGTCGCCGCAGTGATTTCCGCGAAGAAGGTGCAGCTCTCCCCCGACGAGGCACGCGACCTGGCCCGGCGCGCTGTGGCGTTCAAGCAGGAACGGGGGCGGTTGCCCTCCATCACGTCGCCGGATGCCTGGGAACGAAAGATGGCCGAGGGCGTGGCGTATCTTGCCCGCATGAAGCAGGAGGCGGCCAATGGTTAAGGGGTTCACCGACGAGGATGACGCCCTTCTGTCGGAACTGGGCGTTGAGGTCGACACCAGAAAACAGGCGCCGCGCACTCCGCGCGAAGAGCGGATCATTGCCGGGTTCGAGGAAATCCAACGCTTTGTCGACGAGCATGGCCGTCCGCCATCACATGGCGAGGACCGGGATATGTTCGAACGGCTCTATGCGGTTCGCCTGGATCGAATTCGCGCACAGCCGGACTGCCGAGAGCTGATCGCGCCTTTGGATAAGACCGGTTTGCTCACCGGGGCGCATATCTCGGACGCACCTGATACCGATGATCTCGATGACGACGCGCTTCTGGCAGAGTTAGGCATCGAGGCAGACACCCCGCCGATCGCGGAGTTGCTCCATGTTCGGTCCAGTGCCGAAAAGAAAGCTGTCGAGGAGATCGCCAATCGCGAGAAATGCGAGGATTTTGACACTTTCAAGCCGCTCTTCGAGCAAATCCAGAGCGATCTGGACACAGGCCTGCGCGAAACCCGCCCGTTCGAGATGAAGGCCGAGATCGAAACGGGGCGATTCTTCATCGTCGGCGGGCAGAAAGCCTATGTCGCCGAAAAGGGCGAGACGACGATCACTGATCAGGGACGCACGGATGCCCGCCTGCGCGTCATTTTCGACAACGGCACCGAAAGCAGCATGCTCATGCGGTCGCTGCAACGTGCCCTGAACAAGGATGAGGCGGGGCGGCGTGTCACCGAGGCGACCGCCGGGCCGCTGTTTTCTGATCAGACGATCGACGGAGATGAGGCCAGTGGCACGATTTATGTGCTGCGCAGCAAATCCGATCATCCGGTCGTCACCGAGAACCGCGATCTCGTCCACAAGATCGGCGTGACCACCCTGAGCGTGGAGAAACGGATAGCCGGCGCGCACCTGCAACCCACTTTCCTCATGGCGAATGTCGAGATCGTGGCGACCTATGAGCTATACAACATCAACCGCACGAAGCTGGAAAACCTCATACACCGCATCTTCGAGCCGGCCCGGCTCGATATCGAGATCATGGATCGCTTTGGTCGGCCTGTCGTCCCGCGTGAATGGTTTCTCGTGCCGCTTTTCGTGATCGATGAAGCCGTCGATCGGATCAAGGACGGAACGATAGCCGAGTTTTTTTATGATCCCAAACAGGGGAAACTCGTTCAACGCTAGTGCTACCCCCCTCCCAATGGTTCCTCCCGGGCGCGATCCGTATACGGGGGGGACGAGCGCGCGATTTCGCTAGCGACTGGATTCCTCACCGGGGAATCCACCCGGAAGCCACCTGCGGCAAGGCTTGGAAATATTCCTCCTGATAACAAGATCTTAGGCGCAAGTTTTTTGGGGCCAAGGTGGATTTTAGTATTTCAGTCAAGAATCCACCTGAGCCAGTTTGAGGAAGCCACCTGCGCCGGAAGCCACCTGCGCCGGAAGCCACCTGCGCCGGAAGCCACCACAGGAAGCCCTCCGTTTCAGCAGGTCTCAAGGGGCTGGACAGAACTTGTTGATTCCAGGTCAAAAAATGGTTTGACATTTCTAGCCCCCTTGACGTACCCCTTAATAATCGAAGAATTGCGTCCGGAGGAAATACCTCGCGGGCGTTTTCTTTTTCCCTATATCGCGGACCTCAATCCTGCCGCCGGCCATCCCGGCGGCGCGCATCCTTTTGTCCGTCATGCCCCAAATCAGAGACCCGCCCCATGGACCTTGTCTTCGCGCCAAGCGAGATCGAGACGTGGCCGATCGACCGGCTGCGCCCCTATGCTCGCAATGCCAAGGTGCACGGCGACGATCAGGTGGCCAAGATCGCTGCCAGCATGGCGAAGTTCGGCTGGACCGTGCCCTGCATGGTGGCCGACGATGGCGAGCTGATCGCCGGGCATGGCCGGGTGCTGGCGGCCACCATGCTGGGGCTGACCGAGGTGCCGGTGATCCGGCTTGGTCATCTTGACGAGGCGGAGCGCCGGGCTTACCGGATCGCGGATAACAAACTCACCGAGCTGGGCGAGTGGGACGAGGCAATGCTGCGCGACGAGATCGCGGGACTGCTGGCCGAAGATTTCGACCTGTCTCTTCTGGGCATCACTGACGATGATCTCGATGCGCTGCTGCGCGATCCCGAGGCGCCGGATGGCGATGGTCCGGTCGAGGGCGAGGACGATGTGCCGGAGGTTCCGGTCACACCGGTATCGGTCGCGGGCGACCTGTGGCAGCTGGGATCTCACCGGCTGATCTGCGGTGACAGCACGTCCGCCGATGTGATCGGGCGCCTGCTGAGCGACGTGAAACCTCAGCTGATGGTGACGGACCCGCCCTATGGCGTCGCGTATGACCCTGCGTGGCGCAACCAGGCGGGTGCCGCGCAGACGAAACGCACCGGCAAGGTGCTGAACGACGACCGCGCGGACTGGCGCGAGGCATGGGCGCTGTTTCCGGGCGATGTCGCATATGTCTGGCACGGCGCGCTGCATGCGGCCGAGGTGGCCGACAGCCTGACCGCGTCGGGCTTCGCCATCCGGTCGCAGATCATCTGGGCGAAGGACCGGCTGGTGCTCAGCCGCGGCGATTATCACTGGCAGCATGAGCCCTGCTGGTATGCCGTGCGCGCCAGAGGCAAGGGCCACTGGGCCGGGGATCGTAAGCAGACGACGCTGTGGCAGATCGCCAGCCGCGATCAGGACGCCGAGACCGTGCACGGCACACAGAAACCTGTGGAGTGCATGCGCCGCCCGATCCTGAATAACTCGGCCCCCGGCCAAGCAGTGTATGAGCCCTTCATGGGATCCGGCACCACGCTGATCGCGGCCGAAACCACGGGCCGCGTCTGCTACGGGGTCGAGCTGAACCCGGCCTATGTCGATGTCGCCATCGAGCGTTGGCAATCCTTCACCGGCGAGGATGCGGTCCTGACGGAGACCGGCGAGACATTTGGCACACTGCAGGCAAGGAGGCTGGCGGCATGACCCAGTCCCGCGGCATGTCGCTTGTCGAAGCGGTGACCAATGTCGTTGTGGGCTATGCGCTGGCCGTCACGACGCAGATCGTGGTGTTCCCGTCGTTCGATCTTCGCCCAAGCCTCGGCGAGAACCTGGCGCTGGGCGGGGTGTTCACTGGCATATCGCTCCTGCGAAGTTACGCGCTGCGCAGACTGTTCGAAGCCGCGCAAAGGCGATAGCGTGCGTCAGCTGTGCGGGACTCAGCCGACTTTGCCGCTTGTTGCAGCCCTGCCTAATGATCACACCCGCAGAGCCTTTCGCTGCCGTCCTTCCGCGTCGAAATTGTCGGGCAAAAGCCAATTCTCGTAGGTGTTCTTTATGCGTTGCCAGTCCGAATCCGTCATTGCGAACCAAGCCGTGTCGCGGTTGGCGTTCTTAACAACCATGTGCTGGCGGAACACTCCCTCGGGCCGGAAGCCGAACCGCTCGGCCGCGCGCTTCGATGGAGCATTCAGGTCATTGCATTTCCATTCAAAACGGCGATACCCAAGGTCAAAAATGTGCTCTGCGAACAGGAACAAAGCTTCGGTCGCCATCCGGGTCCGTTGCAGTGCTGGGCCCCACATAATGTTGCCAATTTCGGCCACACCGTTGGCTGTATCAATCCGCATCAAGGCTTGCCGCCCTTCCACGCGGCCACTATCCCTGTCGATAACAGCAAAGAACATAGGGTCGATCGCCGCCGAGGCATTTTCGAGCCAAGCATCGAACTCCTCGCGGAACGTGTCAACGACTTTGAGACAGCAGCTTCTGGACTTTAAGCTTGATTTCTTTCGGTTGTCTTTGGTGGGTTGATCCAGACGGCAGTCGGGATTTTTGGTGGTTGCGGCGGTTTGCGCACGAACCGCTCTGGCGTGCTCAGGAACGCGGCGTCGAGGGTTGCTTGACGGGCTGTCTG
>Ga0307974_1002806_pt1 | contig 12445 bp, 9 predicted proteins | sample OrgLakmetagen784_FD_201812 | JGI IMG/M metagenome (GOLD analysis project Ga0307974, IMG submission 201812) | Saline water microbial communities from Organic Lake, Antarctica - #784 | ecosystem: Environmental > Aquatic > Non-marine Saline and Alkaline > Saline | place: Antarctica: Organic Lake... | reverse complement strand
TGTGTTAATGTGTATTGATCAGGTACTCCCTGTGATGAAGGCTTGTCGGTCGCCGTGACCTCCGCCCAGGAGGCCATGGGGCTCGAGGGTCTTGGTCGCTTGACTCCAGGGCGATGTTAAATTCTGTGATTTCCTAATTTTTTAATATTTTTTGTTTCTCGATTGTCGTAGATGGTGCCACCCACTCCCAAAAAGATTGTGCGGAGGGCAACGGAGGCTCCTTGAAGTATGGTGCAGAGGCCTTTGTGCTGTTCCTGCGCGGCGCTTGGCTGGTTCTGAGGTCTAGTGTCCTCACAGTACTTGATCTCAATAAGGTGGATGTAACGTTGGAGAATGCTGAAATCTTTGGGTTGGTGCTGTCTGGAGAAGGTGGATCTGCTGGTGGCAGCTGGTGCGTGGTGCAGCTGAAGTGCTCCTGGTCTCCACAGTTGCCCCATGCCACTCCTAAGAACCCACCCCCCTTCATTACTAATTACTAGTCTGCTGCTTTGTGTTCTCACGGAGCTTCCAGTACAGCACACACGACTGAAGGTGCTGTTGAGTCGTTGTGACATGGCGTACAATTAGTGATGGGGTCTTTTGTCCTCACAGTAGTATTAATTTATTTGACGTACAGCCAGCAGTCAGCAGTCACTGCTTGCAGCCGATCAGCTGAACAACCTGGCTGGAGGTCATTCCTTACTGCAATCATTGCATGATGATCTTAACGTTACTGTGTTGATGACCTCATCAGTTGGTACCATCCAGAAAGCCTAGCCTGATTTGTACGTTTAGAGTTGCTCAAAATAATTGCCATCAGCCAGAGTCTCGGGCTGTAGGCCATCCTTGTAACCCCTTGTAACCCTTGTTGCTCAAAAATGCGAGTCAAAAACGTAATTCCACGCAAGATGATCAGTCTATAGGGGTAAGGGGTAAGGTTACATCGCTATATATGCCTCTAGTAGGGCATCTAAGCAGAAACCCATAAAAAGCCTGCAACCAAAAACCTCGTAAAAAACTGAAAGCAAGTTGATGAGAAAGGAGCGTGTTTGAGAGAGCGATCAGTCCATAGTACTCGACATACATGTGTCCTGTCATAGGAACATTAATTGTATATTGTTTCCTTAACTTAGACACTCTAGAATATTAGACAACTCAATTCATTTAGAATATACCATAAGAATCAGAATGGAGAAGTATGATAAATTCAATACAATGAACAAGATCCCAAGAGAAAGTGAACTTACTCTGGCTACCAAGCGTGCCACGTGCTTCAAAACAAACAAAAGGCACAAAACAGTTAGAAGTTCTTTCATCCAATAAGCCTACATTGGTCGAGGCCAGGCCACATCAGAAGCAGGACAAGTATGGATGGACATGCCAATCAAAATGGTATGAGGCAATCTCACGCTCGTGGCCAAAACATGTAAACACTGCAACCCTTTGCCTTCCTCGTAACTTGTGCTCTTGTAAGACTCCTTCTGAGCCATCAAAGTGATTGCATCTATTGATTTGCATTTCATTTGCCACAAAGAGGACAATGTACTCGCCTAAATATCTAGAACACATAGATCCAAGGAAACATGTCAAGTTTTGGCTTTTTTATCATTGTTGCCAAGGGAGCCTGAGGAAAACAGTCTGGAATGTTGCTTTCATAATGGAGAAGCAAATCGGCCAACACGCACAGGCTTGCCTTTGTTAATGTGCAGACAGAACATTGTAGCCGCTATATCCCTATGCCACTTCCCTAACATATAACATACACCACACCAGCCTGAGTATCCTCAGCTAGTGCTTGAGGTAGGGGAGGGTAGATCTGGTTGGGCTCCAGCAAGCTTGTAGCTTCCCTCCCTTGCGACCTGCCCTGCATCTTCAACCCCTTGGGTACCCTGGTTGTCTTCATTTGAGAACACAGACGGCGCGATGCATCCCTGCCTCTCGCTAACACCCCTTGGCTCTGCTGAACTTGCACGTGCCATGTCACCAAGCCTACTCTCAGATTTGCCTTGGAATCGCATGGATGGGGGCCTTGACGGAGACAGGTGTGCTGGTGGATGCAGGGATTTGATCAGGTTTCCGCTGCCGGTAAGGGCACCGCTCGGGGTTGTGACTGCTGAGCTCACATCGGACTGCACAAGCAGACATGTGCACGTGTGCATGTGTGTGTGTGTGTGTCAGTGAGTTTACTCAACTCTAGAGGCATGCAGGATGCAGTGAATACATTTGTACAAAATACATTGTGGCAACTGAGCACAGTTTCCATTGTTCATTCAGGGATTGGCATATGCTTTTAACAGTCCAAGTAACTGGTTGAGAAGGGGTCCTGGATCCAAATCCTGCCAAAATGATTTTTGGCTAAATGCAATTTTCCGCTCTTTGAGGCATGCTGATTCGCCTTAACATAAAACACATGCAGATACCCTTCTTGCTTAGCCTGGAAAAGGACAAAAGGATCTTGAGCCTTGCATCGGGTCACAAGGTGTTGCCACCCTCACATAACTCGCCTTTTGTTAATTAAATTTGCAGGCCATGCGTTGGTTACGTGGCTCTATGGTTATGAATACCTACGCATGGGGTACAAGGCACAGCCATAAGGGCACACGAGCAGCTCACATTGCTCCTCATAGGTGTGACTCCACCAGGCGTAGGGGGAACCTGGAGCTCAGCTTTTGGTTCAGGTGGATCCAGGCACTGGTAGTTGTGATACAGCTGTGAGGTTCCGCCGTGCGTGATCTCAACCTGTACCGATTTTAAAAGGCCACGCTTAGAAGAGGGGAGGGAGCGTATGACTGACGTCACACTCTTTGTCTGAGACACTCGATTATTTGAATTTGGAGAGTAAAGTTTTATCGCAGAGCGCGTAAGCTGCTGGAAGAGTGTGCACTTACAGAGCAGGGCGTGAATGCATTAACTATTAATATACAAGACCGGGCAACGCAGCAACGACACAGGGATGGGCTCATGCAAGAAGAGTATGAAATGTCCTGTTCACACTAGAAAGGAACTGGAAGGATGCTGAGGGCATCGAATAGGCTTTAAAGAGGAGGGATAAGCCTAGTAGTACGCACCACGAGAGGCTCTTTGTCGTCCATGCCAGACACGCTCTGGCGCCAAGGCTCGCCGTCCACCTGCACGAATAACAATGTGTTGGACGATATGACGGCATGCAGGAGTGGACAAGGGTTGTTGGTGGTCATTGGGCGCGGGCGTCTGATAAAAGTCACTTCCTAAGCTGCTATGGATTACGTTATAATTGTCATGCTGGGTTTGCTACCTTGACGAAGTTAAAACTGGCATTATTGCGTTTTTTCCTTTTTTCTCTTTTCCACTCGCATATATAGAATTGGCTGGGCATTTGCAAAATGTGCCTACAGTTTATCTAGTACGCACATAGCAAACAGCAATGGCCGTTTCCTGTACAGGTGGGGTAAGGAGTGCTGCAAGGCATTTGAAAATCGTGGTAAAGGCATTCTCTTCCTGTCTGAGCACGTCAGCAAATTTGCACAAGGTAGGCGCATCATACATACATACCTGTCATAGTAACACATCAGCAGTTGCACCTCCTACTCACCCTAACATACACACACACAAAATATACACACACTGTGTGTTTTGCACCTCTTAATCACACAAACCACTACATTACTGGGGGCTAGCTAAATCCCTACAGTCGTATATGTGTAATGTGCAACACAATGCACTTACAGCACACTGTACCAATACGACGCGTGTGGCATGATCAAGAATGGATCGAGCAAAACCGACGGTTCACACCTTTGCATTACACACGTGCCAAAACTTGCCTGCAGGAAGCAGTGGGAGTTTCCACCATCTGACCGGGAGTTGGCAGCTCGCAGCGACAGCCGCACGCCTGCTGCCTGCAATAAGTGTGTATTCCTTTACAAGGTCTTTCTACAGGAAGTCACAAAGGTAAAGGGCCATTGGCACGCAACAGGTGTGTAGGTTACAAAGGTCTTTTTATACAAAGCTGTGCATGGGTAAAGGGCCATTGGCACGAGGGGTGACTGCAGCAGGTGTGTAGGTTACAATTGTCTTATATAAAGCTGCATGGGTAAACTATAAGAGTAAAGGGCCATTGACAGAAGGGGTGACCTGCGAGCTGCTGCTTGCGACGCCTGACAACTAAACAATAGAGCTGCTGCTGCGCGTGTTTGGACAAATGGCCTGAAAGTAACGATGATGCAGGGACTGGATCTGTGCCAAGGCAGGGCGTGATGGCGTAGTGCAGTGGTTATTGGTCGGCCACACATTTGGATGAAGGTTATCTTCCAAGGTTTAAGGCAATGATGTAAAATGCAGGATCAAGAGGAAGCTAGCATGATACTGGAGAGGGATTTCGTCAGTTGTACTAGCATGCAGAAATTGTGCAGGGACGTTAGAAATAAGCTGCATGAATCATGCAGTGAGATGCTCCCTGCCGGAGAGGTGCTGGTCTGGGAACAATTGCCGCAGGGGTCAGAATGAGGGATACTGGGCATCGTTAACAAAGGGAGAGCTGCATTGTTCATCTGCTCTGCTCCACAAACGCGAGATCGTTGTGCTCTATGCCACCCAAATGAGCCTGAGCATACGACAGGTGAGCACAGTGTACCAGCCAAAGCACAAAGCATACACACACGCACGCACCTGGCAGATCCTGCGTGCATGCAACAGCTCTCCCCCTGAGGCCATCACCATGCCTGTGTGGTACCCGCTGGTAAGTCCCACCACCTAGGAGGTGTGGACATGTATCATGTTTACACAGGTGCGTGCTTGTGCGTGTGTGTGCGTGTCAATGTGTGTGCAATTGTGCATCTCACTGTGTACGCATAAGCACATAAGCACATACAGTACACAAGACCCATCGTTTGTTGGAAGGCAGGGAGCAAAAAGGCTGCAGGATTATGGAGAGTCAAGGGTGGTGACTTCAAGGAATCCAAGCATTGCATTTTACAATGCAGCAACGCAGGCTAAGACAAGGTATCAGGCAATATAGCACTATGTAGTCAAGCACCTTCCTTGGAAGGGAGATTAGACAAAAATCTGTAACAGGGATAAAATTGATTGCCGTACGTTCATGGATCCACCGCCCCCCCGGAAAAATTACTGTGCCAAAATGTGCAACCGCCCCCTCTAAAAATAAATATTGTACAGTTTTGCACTGCAACCGTCCCCACCCTCGCTGGAACTTCCCGACGGGTGCAGACGGGGCTGGGGCTGCTGGTGCAGGGGCAGGCGGAGCTGGGGCTCATATATAAATACACCGTATATTTGGTGATTTTCCTGCCAAAAATACTGTATATACACCATATTTATATATGGTTCTGGCCAACCTTAGCCAAAATGAATGCATGCTCCGCACCTCAAGCAGACCATCATTATAGCATGGGTCTTTAAGACCTTTTTCACGGTCGCTCTTTGTCAGGGGCTCTGTTCCCCACAGATGTCGGCCGCCAGCGTATGACTGCGGAGGTTTGTACACCATTCAAGCTCAATAATTAGGTCCGTGAGGTGGTAAAGCATGTGTAGCGATGGCGTCGTCTTTATCCTCCCGTGTTTACAAGTGTGTGTATGTGATGTTGTGGGGGGGAAGGAGAAAGTGCACGTAAGGTGCTCACACGCAGCGTGCTCACTTTCTCAAGCCACGACCTGTATACTTGGCACCGACAAAAGGACCCACAAAAGAGGAATATCAGTCTGGATAACATCCTTATATACACCTCATTTACATTAGAAGCAAAGCAGTTACTTTTAAGTGCCCTACTCAGCCTCTCGTTGTGCATATACATCATGCAAATGTGTACAAAACACACGAGTAAGTTGCACCCTGCACATCATGCCCTTTTCAGCCTCTCACTGTGCACGTACATCATACGCACGTACATCATGCCCTATTCAGCCTTACCTCGTGCATGAGTATCATGTATGCACGTACATCATACGCATGTACATCATGCTCTATTCAAACTCTCATTGCACATGTACATCACACAACGGGAATTCCCGAATCGATTACAAATGGCACCTAAAATTAAACAGTTTTGTGTGAACCATTGTTCTCTGCACACAAAACTGATCAGCCAGTTTGCAGATTTGGGTGTTAAGCATTGCACGTGCGACAAAAATCTGTTACAGTTTAATAACAACTGTCACCCTCCGAAAACCTTGCCTGCAGGTTGAGCAGCACAATGGCCCTGACATCACTTGCAAGCTTGACCTCTGTCCAAGTGTTGCTGCCAGAGTGCAGGATGGACAGCTTTGCCTTGCGAGTCACAGGCTTGGCACCGCAGAACCACCCTGCATTGTTGTGCACGTACGAAAGTGAGGAAAGGAACACAATTCAAAAGTGTATGTGGTACAGGGAAAGCAAGGGGCATGGATGAGACTGTACAGCATAAAATAAGAAATAAGAAATGTTGAGCACTCTGCAGCATACAGAGGAACTGAGTTCCTCTGTATGCTTGGAGGCGAGTGCGCAACCAACCAGGTGTTAGTTGGAACTGTCTTGGCACAGCTTGCGCTGTGGAAGCCTTTTTTAAACATTTGGATGTGGCCAAGCCTAAACATCCCACCCAACATTCGATGGAACCAAGAACAGGTGCATGGTCAGGACCAAAGCAGGGAGGTAGGTGTGACTGGGATTAAAAGAAGTGCCTAGCAACCCCAAGCGTTTCTCCAGTTACACGATAACCTCACAATTCATGACACATGACGCATGACTCTAATTGATTTGATTTCGATTGACTTGACTTTACTATTTGACTTTCCTATCTACTGTATTTGACTTTTCAGATTCTTATTAGACTTGACCTCTTTTTTTGATATTTGATTGAGCTTGTTTCCTCGGACGCCATCAGCCAGAGTCACATGCTGTAGGCCACCTTGTAAACCCTTGTAAGCCACCTTGTAGACCCTTGTAAGCCCTCGTTGCTGTGATCTTACAACCACAGCACAGTCACACAATGCACATACAAATACACCATATGCAGACCCTCACCTGAAGTGCAGCTGAACCAAGAATACCACCTGCATGCACAGCAACACAAAAACTCATGCTTGTCAGAGCAATTATAGTCCCACTGAATGCAATTTAGTGCAGCCTACACGTTCCTTTCTTGTCAACGGGCGAGTTGTATTTTGAAAGCGGCTCTTTTCCTTTTGCACCTATATTTAAGGCGTCGCGGCTGCTTCACAACATGCCTTCACAAGAGGGGTCTAATGGTGTGTTCCTTGCGATGATAGCCTTGCAAGTGGACTGTGAAGCAGTACTACTACACTGGATGTCCTCAGAACAAGATCAGGTGCAGGGAATCAGGACAGGGACACGGTGTAATGCATTGGAAGCAGTGCCTGTCGTGCTACTTGCCACAACAGCATGATGTGTATTGTAGGCAGTGCCTGTTGTGCTACTTGCCACAACAGCATGGTGCAACTAGAGCACCCTTCAAGCCCAGTAACATGGGAAGTAGAGGCCAAGGTGTCGGTGTGGCTGCCACGCCAGCAATCATCATGACAGCGTTCGAATCAGGGCTGTGCAATGACAGGCACAAGTGCACGCACGTGTACAGCATTTGGCAAATATACAAGACCTATGCCCCAGACCTAGTGTCCTCTGTTATAACCTTCAGCACACTCACATTTGGTTTGATACACGGCCAGCAGCAAGAGCGGGATGCTTTTCACGTAGGTGATGAAAACTGTATGCAGCTCTGGCATCGAGTCCCACCTGCACAAATTATAGGGCATGCATGTCAGAGCGCAGATGGATGCCGTCATACAGCCAATGAAGGGGCTTGGAAACCCTGCACCAAAAAGTAAGACATCAGCTTCATAATTACACATGCTATCGACAAATGAGGGCTGAAATTACCCTAAACAATGATCATGGGAGTAAGAGCGACGCCAGATAAATATTTTCATGGTTCATGGTAGCCATGATTTCTGTGGTTTATGACAGCAAATTCTACTCATGTCGCACAATTCAAGCGTCCGTCAGGCCTAGACACGCACGCTGAGGTAGTTCCAAAACATGCCGGAACAGTTGGCGTGGTCTTGGCCTGGCTGCACTTCATCCTGCACTAAGCTGATGCAGTGAGGCATGGGACTGACGAGTCCCTGGCTGGGCAAATGCATGTTGATGCGCCAGCAGTCGAGGGGGTCCAACTTTGCCTTGGCAGCCTGAGGAGATAAGCACGTGCATGTGCGAGGTGAATGGGTGGGCATAATGCAGGTTTTACCCTTTTTATGGTGGGAGGGGACGTGATACATCTTTCCCACACACACGCTACGCAAGTGGTACAGTACACCTCCAGCTACGCACTTTTAAAGAGAATACCAAAAATCAGCAACAGGTAGAAGGACAAAGTGTGCGACTCACTCGCATGAGCATGCAGTAGACTTGGTCGTAGTTTTTTATACTAGACTTGATGAACTTGCCGCCCCAGCCAAAGCTTCGAGACATGTCATTGCCTGTGTCAAGCAAACAGTTGTTAGACAATGGATGAAATCAAGGTAGCAAAGAAGACGCTTGTTTCGGCTACATACTCTTTGCCTTACTGTGCTCAAATGATTCCCGTGCAAAAAACTGCGTGTACCCTGTACAATATGAACGTAATTGAAGATAATTGCAACCACGATGCCTAGCGAATTTTAGCACCTAGCGCATTTCAGTCAGGAAAGGGTGATGCTTACCGGTACCCAGGGGGATGATGGCTACACCAGGAGCGGGGAGCAGGCTCAACTTCTTGATGGTGGCTAGCACCCAAGCGATGGTGCCATCTGAGCAACACAGTACAAAAAGGTCACAAATGCGTAACAGGGCTCAAAGAGCACAATAAGGAAATATTTTTTTTTTGCTTGCACCGCACTTGAAAAGGGAGTACTTCAAGCCAGCGACTCTTGTTAGGAGTTGGAGACCAAGATGCTTTTGATAACAATACCTGTACAACAGTGCTGTGTACGCGCAGGAAGAGTAAACAGCCACTAATGCATAACAGGCATAATTAAGTAGCCAGATACTACACACGGCATTTCTGTGAACAATCCGGTGTGAGGCTTGCTGTTTAATTAATGGGCACACGTGGAAAAAGTAACTCTTGTTGGCGGCAAAGCAATGGCGCCACTACAGGGTGTGCGAAGTAATGCTGCTTGTTGATAGGCCTTTAATCACAGGCATATGGCCACCCACTCAGACCAGCCTGTGTTAGCAAATAAGTTTGCGCCTCTGATGTCAGTAGTAGCAGTTCCCTCTTCCACAAGGCCACCGAGCTGCCTGACCAGAAGGCTCGATAAATTCAATTTAACTTTCTTGCCACTTTCTTGCCACGAGAACAGATCTCAGCCACAGACTATAAAACAGTCGCTGGTCCACTAATTCATGCTCAAATAGCATGGCTTCAGCATGAAGCAGATCGAACCTGGTCGTTCTCACGGCTGGCACACCCAAATATGGGCTGCTTTGTTCCAGAAATTGTGTGCTACCGTACCTCTCCCATCCCTCAACCATTCTTGATAAAATAAGTTGCAATGGAGATTCTGAATTCTTTTAAATAAGGCTGTGATCTGCAGAGACCGCAAGCAGGTACAGGTAGCTCGTGTCTGCCTTATTGCCTCAAAAATCAGTAATTGCACGGCACCCAGCCGTGTCCTGCCGCAATTCCAGTCCCAAAAATTGAGATTTGCATGGCTTGCACATCTGACGTAAAAAAGAGGGGAACTGTCACTATGCTTCCGCGGATTTTGAGCAACAGATGGCTGGTTTGGAACGACACTGCTCATTGCTCCCTCACAGGTGCAATCATCTCATGCCAGCTTTGGCGCCATGTAAAGCTTGTATGTGCCTTGCACATTTGGCACAGTCAGGGTTTAAATGCATAGGAGAAATCACAATTATGCCTGAAGTTGTAACACCCCTCACCCCTCACACTCCTTCTCAGATCTACCCCCCTCCAGCATTATTTTGACACAACAATAGTAAGCGTAATCCTGATGGAGCATAGGCGGATTGAGACAGGTTTGGTCATTGGCCTTTTCCCTACAAAATGGGCCAAACAGGCTTCAAGCCACATTGCTACAACCCCCAGCTGCCAGCAGAAATTTTTGGGGTGTGCCACCCGTGGGGACGACCTCCTGTGCTCTCTTTGTCCGCAGCCACAATACTCTAGCAGTGGCAACTTAAGCTTCGACAAATCACGCCCATCAAATAGGCCTGTCCTTTTCAGCACCCCCACCTCCTCCTGCCACAATGATCCGCAGCTTCTTCCGGTAGTACGCAGCGTCTTTGTCTCCTCGACTCTCTGCCTCCTGCACGGAAACATACTAATTGTTTGCACGTAGGGAAGGTGTGCAGCTAACTGCGATTATGTTATTCAATCGCAATTACAATTACACAACACAATGTCAATTGATTCATCTACAACACAGGCAAGATACTTTTGCACTTGCAGCCTTCTTTACAGCCTTTCCATCCTCTTTGCAATTATTCATTAGCCCGTGCTCTGTCTCCCCTCAAACACTTTTGCACTCATTCCCTCAAAGTTAGGTTACACTGGTCACCACTTCAAAAAAATGTCACCCAGGCCAGTAGGAAATACGGGTCAAATCCAAATCAGGAACAGCGGCTGATGAAGCAAGGGTCTTAGAGCAAAAAAGGCAGGCAGGGTCAACTTCAGGAACTATCACACTTGACTTGGACTAAGGAGAATGTAGCAGCTACAACATCATGTAATTCTTTCACAAGACTCGCAGACGCAGTACCTGGAAGTTGGAATACATCTTCTTGAGCACGATGTCCGGGCGATGCTCGCTGATGTCAAACACCTGCAAGCATAGGAATCCAGAAAAGCAACGTTTAGATGCTTTTAAGTCTTCCAGAGTGTAAAAAGGTGTGGCACGTAAAAAAGAAACCCACGTACATCTTTAGATATCTTTGTGACCCCAACTTCCTGCCCCCCGGGACTTTTGATAACTGACAACTCACGAGAAATAGACGCAGGTAAATATAATCACAGCCTTCCCTACGTGCAAAGATGATCTGGTAAAATAGGTCACTGCCTAAATAAGGTCCCAAGCACACGCACACAAGCGCACAAATGCACAGACGGCACACATATGCAAGAGCTCACATCCCACCCACCACCCACGACCACACCTGTGCTCTGCCAACAGCCCTGCTCAGTGCCAAAGCCAGGGCCGGGCCATCTCCGCCTCCTTCAAAAAAATGAACATGTTTAAGCCTTTTCTAATGAATGAACTTTTTAAATTAACATGTTTACTTTTGGATACATGTGAGAGCTTGCAACATGTGAAATTGTTCACCGTATTAACATTGTCCACACACACACACACACACACACACACACACACAAACCTGAGCGAGCGTTGATGAAGACAACGAGGGGAGCCTCAGGCTTGTTGATCAAGCCCTTTTTAATGCCCGCTACATAGTTATGTGGAAGCCTGCAGGCAAGGAAGGTGCATAGGATTGAGCGCGGCCCTCTAAATATTTACAAATTAAAGTCAGTTTATTTGAAGCAGGAAAATAAGGTTGTGTTTGGTGCATTACAATACTGTGGCCACAACGCTACAGAAGCGCAAAATTTGCTGCTTGTTTACAGGTAGGGCTGGCCAGAACCGTGCACATATGCATGCAATGTATGTATCTACGCTGTACCGTACGTACAGTTTCCCCGATTTAAATTTTGGTGAGGGCGGTGAGGGAACACTCAACTAACGGCAATTTACCATATATTTATTCTAGGGGGGATGGTCCAAGGACAGTAGTGGAATAATATGTATATAATCATTTTGAAGCAGTGATGCAATCAGGATGTCCCCCCCGCTCCACCTGCCCCTTCCCCCCCAAACCTCGCCTGCCTGCAGCAGGCAAGAGCGGACCGGGCTGAGCGAGAGGCAGAAGAGCGCAAGAACAAGAGGCAGGCAGGCAGGCCTCGCAAACCTTGGTTTGCCCCCACAGGATTTTTTGCGCATTAGCACTGCATTCTGTGGTCATGCAACAAATGAAGTTCAGACAGGGATGCAAGCATGCTCTCATGCAGCAGCAGGAATGAAATGCACAAGGACACACACACACATACACTCACACACACCCTGGCACCCTTGCACACACACACACCCACACACCCACAAACGCGCACACCCACACATACACACAGATACGCACAGACACACCCACGCACACTCTAGCTATAGCACCCAACGCAAAGCTAGCACAATCCACCGCATGCAGCAGCAACAGCAGCAGCAGCAGCAGCAGCACCAGCAGCAGCAGTGAAAGCAACAACAAGAGTGGCATTCAATTTCCTCCTTCAGTTTGTGAGAGGTGAAGGTGGCCACACACAGACCCCCAGGGCTCCAAAAGTCCCTTTGAGATGGGTTGGTTGCTGGATTCCACAGTAATATTAAATTTCTAGGGGGTTTGGTTCTGTAGGGTAAACTATCTATTGGG
>Ga0307974_1002801_pt1 | contig 12451 bp, 9 predicted proteins | sample OrgLakmetagen784_FD_201812 | JGI IMG/M metagenome (GOLD analysis project Ga0307974, IMG submission 201812) | Saline water microbial communities from Organic Lake, Antarctica - #784 | ecosystem: Environmental > Aquatic > Non-marine Saline and Alkaline > Saline | place: Antarctica: Organic Lake... | reverse complement strand
TTCCAATTGAGATCCATCGTCAGTGTGACTCCTAGATAGAGGAAGGGGGAGCTGGGTGTGATGTATTTTGTTGCCTGGTTTTGAACCAATATATTGTTTTTGAGTTGATGTTCGAGTGCTTCAGACGCACCTGATCAGACGCACTTGATCAGACGCACCTGATCAGACGCACCTGATCAAACGCACCTGATATTTAGACGCACCTGATATTTAGAACTAAGGGCTTTTGCCGGGCCCGACTTCTTTAAAAATAAGAAACACGGCAGTGTTCATCTTTCTCCTTTAATGTAGGTCAAACTATTTTAAACCCTACTCATCGTATTAAAGCAGCCTTGTATGGGATGCATATCTTTTTACTATGCATATTTTGGGCTTATTGCTGTGTATGACCGAGCACCTGCTCGAGTGGCATTCTGAGTTAAATTCATCATGAAGCTTTGTGCATGTATGTAGCAAGGTGACTGGATATTTGGAGTGAGCTCATGGTGTGAGCTCAGAGATGTGCAATATCAAACTATACATCACTTTTAAACGTTATAATATATGAAGAAGGAAGTGCGACTGATGCATGCATTGACTTGCGCATAAAGTACCTCAAAACTGTACTAAGAGCAACCTGGCCTTGTTTGCAGAGCAATTTAGGGATTACCAAAGTGCTTGTTAAAAGTGCGCACAAAGCATGTCAAACAAATAAGTACCAAAGCGTCCCACCTGCCTCATCAATGCCTGCTCGTCCAGCTCGCCCTGCCATTTGTCTGTATAGAGCACTCTCGATAGGAAAATGGGGGGTGGGTATGAATGGCTTGTAGAAGACAACCCTGCAGGTTGTATGGAGCAGCAAGGACAGCTTTTGCCTCGAGTCCTCTGGTACAATATCTGTACATTCTTTTCGATTGTTTGGTTTTGAAATGGTAAGTTGGGTGCAAATGGAATCTGATATTTGGATGCAGATAATGCCACAACCATGTTACAGTAGAGGCAGGGATTGCCTTTAGGTTGTTGATGGTGCACAAAGAAGGAAGGCTAGTGCAGGCAACCATGCATTGCACATACAGCTGTTGAGATAACTGTGTAATACCTGCATTTTGAATTGCTCTAAGTTCATAACTTGTGCAACACTTGAGCACCAATCTAGCAGCACAATTAAGCGGCGTGCCATTTTTTACAAATGGTGTTCTCTCCCTGACCTTGCAACAAAAGTGCGGCTACAGCATGTTCTATTTGAGCAGATCTTCTGTTTTTCTTCGTTGGAACACTTCAGCTTACCTGCGTGCAGGCATGTTGACACCAAGAGCGAGCGTAGGAGTACAACACAGCACGCTGACAGCTCCGCTCATGTAGGCTGCCTCCACAAGGTGCTTCTCCTCTCGAGACAAGCCTTTAATTTTATGAAAAGCGAAAACATTAGCGGTAAAGGCGAGAAGCAGGAGGGACACCCCTAACTTCCATACAGTAAGAAGCCATGCAGTTGTAACTGAGTTTCTCTGATATGATGTGGAAGCAACACCTGAATGAAGCAATTTAAATGGCTGACTAGGAAACTTTTCTTTGGTGCAGTAGAAAAATAATGAAGACGGGCTTTTTTTCAAAGTGGCATTCTTGTAAGCATTCAGATTGAAACTGGAACTGCTGAGTTCAGTGTATATCACTTGAACTCCAGTTCTTGAAGTGAAGCAAAGTGATATCACTCATGCTTTCTATCTGTGTTCCTCTCCACTTTCTTCATCTTTTTATTTACTTAGTCCTCACAACTGCTATTCCTTTGTTTGAGTTTAATCTTTCTACCTTTCTATTTATTTATATACCTTTACATATCCCTCCCTCTTTTCCTGGGCAGTTGCGAGGACCTGATTCCTTAACAATCCACCGCCATTTCACAATGCAAACGTAACAGAACTGCACAAGCAGCACATTCTAATATTTATATTGAAGCCTTGTACATGATCACACACACACATACCTTGACACAAACATATACACACAAACACAATTAGACAAATACGAATAATTAAACACAGCACACACCCTGCAACACAGCACCCTCCGCTCCCCCGAACACACCTGCATGATGAAACGCCACTCCCCTAGGCATCAGTCTTTCAAGAGCAGAGTGTGCACCCACGTTGGCACTCTGTATTTGCCTGAATGCCTGAACCTGCAAAAAGGAGCACATACAGGCAGCACAACGTGAGTTGCCAATCCAAGCTGTAGGTACAGGCCAGCGGCATTCAAAATACAATACTGCAAAACGCCGTGCATACAGGCACTTTAGGAAGAACGTCTGAACACAAAGCAGATTACATTACAAGGACTCCATCTCACCATAGCGGCACGCGAACTAGGAGCTGGCACCGCGTCTGGTTCTGGTTCTGACTCTCCAATGAATGGCCCAATAATCCCACGGTTGTTCTCTGGAATGTCAGGCTGCATGCAGAGGCGATGTTGTTACACGTACAAACAATGACACAGAGTAGGTGATATTCAGTAGTGGGCTCATTTACAATCAATGTTGAGAGTAAAAAACCAGCAATGGTCACAGTTCTATATTAAACTAAATGCTTGAGAGGCGTGCACATTGAAGTTAATTCATTAATGAATATTGAATTATTGTATGTATCCCCCCCCTTAATCATGCTGGCTGTGTCATCACTACAAGCGGAGTCCTTTCTTTTCTACATGTATGAGTGTATGTCTGAGAGGCATGCACAAGAGAGCGATCAATTGGTCCGAGGCATACAAAAAGATGCCCTTTCCATACAGTGTTTCCAAAACTTGATCAGCAAGCATTAAACCCATGCAATAGTTTGAGTCATGCTTGAAGCATTAAAGTGGTCACCACATCTAACCCCTGGTGTAATTCTGTGCTTGTTAACTCACCAGGACCCTGTGAATCATGTCAGCCACACTCTCACACACAGAACGGCTGTTGCAGAAAACAAGGATGCTGTGACCTGTATGTGACACAACAAGAGGGGATAGAAACGATGCATTCGGCGGTCTCGGCAAAATTGAGGAGGGTGGACACTCATTGATCTGATGCTTACGATTGATCCTGTTTTCCCAAGATTTAGAAGCGTCAGGAAGAGTATGCCCTTTCCATACTAAGTTATGCATTGGCTCATATGTTATGAAGCTTGCAACAAGGTCGACCATCTGTTTTTGAGCTGGCTGGCTGGCTTGATTTCCATTACACTCTTCACCCTTTGCCGGATGAGTGGTCTAAAAAGCAGGGCCCCTGTACACATTACAGCAAGCATTACTAGCACCTGCATTTGTAGTCTCCTTGCACAGCTGGGATCACTTGCACAGCAGAGATCACTTGCACAAAGATCACTTGCACCTGCATCTGTAGTCTCCTTGCACAGCAAAGACACCAGGTGCGGATCGTTGCGTGCCCAATCCTGAGTAGGCGTCTCCAGAGTGCGAACACAGCGAAGCTGTGGGTCCAAAAGGCGTGCACCATCCTGAGTTGTGTGTGTGCATGTTTGTATGTGTGTGTTTTGTGTGTATGTGCATGTGTGTGAGTGTGCGTGCGTGTGTGCATGTGTGCATGTGTGCGTATAGGTGCAAGTGAGTGAGTGAGTGGGTGCGTGAGTGTGTTTATGTGGATTGTATGGGCAGGCAAAAGTGATTGTGTGTGATGGGGAGCAGAAGTCTGTGATATGTACCAAGTTAATCACACACTACCTCGCACCTGTAAGGCTCTTTTAATCCTCTTCTCTTTGACAACGCAAGACGCAAAATGCGATTGAGAAATGTTCACAAAAACTTAACGCGTACCATGTTATCAGTGGGCATGAATACTAAACTACGACTTTAATGCATGCCTCATCCTATACAAGAGAGGATAACCAACTTGTACTGTCAGCTACATGCGTACCAGGATGTATTCTGTTAAGGGCACGGGCCGGAACTCTGTAGAGAAAAATTCAGCATCGATCCAGTCTGCCACTTGTCTTGTGTTTGGGAGTGTGGCACTCATACCTGTACACAGACATAAGGGAGGCGTCAAACAAATGTAGCACTCAAGTGTCTGGAGTGTCTGGCTGCATTAGGTTGCGCAAAGTAACAAGCACAGGTGTGTGATGCCCCACACTGCAAAATTGATGCATGATAATCTTAATAGGCTGCAAAGGGTTTTCCAATTCAAAACGTGATGTGCTGCACACTCAAGTTTGAGAGAAAGGGACGTTGTGGCGTGCAGCACATTTGAAATGCACTCTATACTTAGCAACAGTGCAATTTTCCAAACCAGTTGCGAGACTAGTATTTCTGTGCAGAACAGCTGATCCGTGCGTGGCCAGATGCAGCAGCAAATACTTCAACATCCGTCATAGAGGTTCCTTACACAAATGCTGCAACCAGATCAGGTCCTAAGCAAGTACACAAGCTTTGACTCTCACCAATGACCTGAACTCCCTCGTAGACCCTCTGGTCACCATTTGATGCTGGAGTGCCTGCAGCATCAGCATTTTCCAGGCAGCATCAGCATTTTCCAGGTTTGGGTTGATTTTGCCAGCGATTTTTGGGTATCTAAGTCAAAAAGGGCATGTAGTCTGCTTCATCGGTCATAAGTGTTTGTGCGGGTTTGGACGTGTAGAGCTTTGATGTAGGGAGCGTTTGTGATTGTTTACTGCCTATCAAACAAGATTGACTTGTGATGGGTATCGTCATGTTGAACAAGTTTAACCAAAACAATTCAGTCAGGCCAATTCTTTAATGCTGTACAAGATACAAGACAAATAATTGCACCTCCTTTTGCCTTACTCCTTGATTTTGCGTTGGTTGCTGTGGAGAAGTGCAGCTTGGTGAGAAGGAGCTCCAGGAGGTAGCCTCTGCAGTGACGTGGTACATGTTTGCATTGTCATGTGTTTGTGCTCAGATAGCCACAGTAGTGACGTGGTGAATGTGTGTGTTGTAGTGTGTTTGTGCTAAGATAGCCACTGCATTGACGGGGCGAATGTGTGAATCGTAGCGTGTTTGTGCGCAGCTTCAACGTGCCTGAAATATGCAAGACTATTGATTCTGCAGAGACCCTGGAAATTAGTTGCGTAACCGACTTAAAGAGCAATCATGTGTGCCTGTAACCTCTCTAATGCTGCAACGTTCTTTATTGATGCAACATATGTGTAATTATGACTGTCCTTTTGCTTTGACAGAAATACACATTTCGGTTTGGTGATTGCAAGCAGCTACCTGTTTGGATCTGCCAACATGTGCAGCTCATCGACCACCAACGCTCCCAAGCTGGGCAAAGATCTGTCTTCCATCATCACTGCGGCCATCAAGATGCACATAAGGCAGAGTGCAGGTATGTGTGGATGGCTAAGTGTCAGGGAACAGAGGCAGAGATTTGCCTCTGTCGTAACTGTGGGTGGCTCCACCTTGTATGATCAAATGCAAGGCCACCTCTCGCAAGGCAGCTTTTTGCAAGAACAATAGAGGTTTGCAAGTGAGGCAAGGTGGATTCGCACAAGGAAACTAATTACAAGGATGACTGATTGATGACAGGTACAGATGTTACAGTGAAGCAAGACATAACCACTTGGCTAGCTGCGACAGGACATTACAAACTCGAGAAGCCCATGCATGGTTAGGATACGAGGGATTCAAACGTGTTTTGTTCTGTTTACCATCTCAAGTGCAAACCATGCGGCAATTAATCAAGCAACTCGCTCACCACTGAAAATCATGTTGGCCTTCTCAATAGTGCACACCAATGCACCTGTGCCGTGTGGAAGTGCATAGAAACCGGTGTGTCATGGATATGTTTACTCTGTTCAATGATTGATGCACATCAGTAATACTAACACATAGACCTGAAGCTCCAGTACACTCTTCTCTGTGTATGTGTCTTTGTGCATTTTGTATGTACATACCAAATGCTGTTATAACAAACTGCTTTAGATTGTCAGTGACGACCTCTTTTACATTTGCTCTGGCATGGACTTCCCTCTCAATTCCGATTTCAAGGTTCTATCGAGATGCATGACTGATGTGCTGTGAAGATTACTTCGATGTATATCCTATACCAGTGTCATCTTCAAGCAATGGACCGGGAGAGTTGACGCCCCCAAAAAATCTCTTGACCTTCTTCCCGATCGTGATGCAAGCCAGCAGCTTTTCCAGCGCAGCAGCCTGGGTAGCAGGATTGAGGAATGATAATAATTACTCCGAAATGTCTTGCATTACACAAATACATTCCTACAAGAACAGCAGGCTGGACCTCTAGATCTTGAATGCAAGCGGTTAGAAACTTGTGTTTACCGGTTTAGAACACTGACACTGAGAATCTCATAGTAAGCCTCTAGGTTTTAACTCCGAAAAATATATCCGTGTTATATTATCCTGGTAGGTATGTGCCCCGGGCACGCGACCTTATAAGTGTTTCAATTCATTATCAATCAGTACCATTCCTTTGTCCACCTGTTATGGGCCTGCGTTGGCATGCAAGCACACCCCGACAACATCCACGTTCAGAGACTCACCCTCTGCTCACACAGAATTACGGTAGGGTAGACCAAAACAAAGGGCTTGTTGGTGCTGACAAGGCGATGCAGAGCTAGGATCTCATACACGATTGTCTTGCCAGAGCTGCGGTCAGTTTCAGGGGAAGGAAGAGCATGCATTGAAGAGTGTAGTCTTTGATGCATTGCTATATTTGATTATCACGTGTTTTACTAAAGTTTGACTTTGAGAAGAGAGCAAATTGAAGCATTATCCAACCTGTGCGCTTCCCCACTTGCAGACCTGAATTCCAGACTACCTCACCTGGTAGGAGCCGAGAATACAAAATTCATGCCTTTCTGGCCGGCGGCTTGCAACGCTCTGGCCTGCCGAACATTATTCAAGAAAAAAAGCGCTGCTTGAACTTGCTTGCTTTTCAACTTGTGAATTGGTACACGTTTTTGTTGAGATGCTCCATTTGCTGTAATTAAATAGGCATTGCCTTAAGTTCAAACAACTTCTCACTTTCAGGACGCTTTCAATGATGGTAAAAAACAGAGAGCAATATGAATTGAATCTTTTGCAAGTCCCGACCTTACTTCTTTAGCACTTGTTACAAGAAGTTGATGACTCAGAGCGAGCGCACACAGATGGACGGGTGAGAAGCATACGACCAGTGCTCTTTTTCCTAGTTAAAATTGGGCTGACTGTGCTTGTATTGCCTGTTTGCGTCTCTGCATAAAGGACGATTGACTGTCAGCCTGCTTACTAATTTTCTACTGCACTTATTTTTACAAACGAGGCAGAGGAAAAGAAGGTACACACCTGCCAGTCATAAAGGAGCCTCGTGTTACCAAACTCGTCTTTGTATCCAAGCTCCTCTCGATAGACACGGCACACATCCTCGGATATGTAAGAACTCAGATCATGACGTGCCTGACGTGCTCAAAGCAAAAAGTACGAGTAAAATTCAGAAGGATTTTGGTTTCTCATTTATAAGTGAGGGAGGGTAGGGAGCGAACAGGTGTGATAGACTCTGAGGTGCATTGAGGGCGTGTTAAGTCTTGTTGGAAAGAGAACTGGCATTTAGGTATGGATGGACGGGGGATCGAAGCTACAGGACATGGAAAGTGACCTTTGATGCCAATGTGCAAAAAGTCTGGTGCCCATTAGAATCCATGAACATGCTGGTTGTGATGCAACATTGCTGCAACATTACAACATGCACTGCATTTCAACAACGTTACAATATGCGATACAAAACTCACTGCATCGCCACAATCTCTCTCATGAAAATAAAGACACGTGAAAGCTTTGCTGGACTACTGCTCTTACCGTGTGGCCCTGCTCCTCCTCATGAAGATCAGGATCCGTTCCAGCAAGACGTGGTGCTTTGGGCTGAGTGCCACATGAGCTGTCGAAGTCCAGTGCCCTCTTGGCACGGGGTGAAGCAGAGCTTGGCTCAACAATCACACCTGCAGGCAGACAGGCGGCAGTTTTGAATTAAGGGGAGGAGGTGGACATGCACAGACCAGCAAGGTATAGCAAAAATGGCAGGCGTTCGTGTTTGAACCTGGTGCAACACAAAATTTCCCACCTGCGTATGGGATGGTAAGGGGCGGTGAACGAGGGGAGGAATGTGCTGTGTTGGTATGCTCATGTTGCAGATCTGTTGCTGGTGACGGGGGGCGGGCTGCTCCACTGTCTGGCATGTGGGGCGGAGGAGTGAGAAGTGGATTTAATCGCCCTGCATTTGCTGCTGCGCCAAATAAGGAGGTCAGGTGCTCAAAAGGAGGAGAAGGGCTGTGCTCGGCCTGCTGCTGTTCTTGCTGCTTTTGTTGTTGCTGTTGCTGATTTTGCTGCTCTTGTGGTTGGTGCCGCTGCTGCTGCTGCTGCTGCTCCTGTTGTTGCTGCTGTGGACTGCTTAGATGGTGCGGCTGCACCTCCTGTTGGGGGACAGCTGGTATCGTCTGACGATAGAGGGGGATCTGCTGCTGCTGCTGTACTTGCTGCCATTCTTGTTGCGTCGTCTGGAAAGGCACAAGTAGCTGCTGCTCCGCTACCCCAGAACCTGTTGCTGCAGGCTGGTTTTCTGATCTCACACATCCTGCTCCGCTTTCTCGGCCTTGCAGCAGCTCCAGTTGGTAAAGCTCTGATGCTGGCTTGAAGAGACTTAAATCCACCGCTGGTGTGTGGTGGGGAGGGGCAGCTGTGGGTGGGGCTGGATAGCTGGCAAGCGCAGGCAGTGGTGAGGCGCGATTGTTGGTGAGGGGCAGTGGGCACACCATACCTGGACGATGCGTGGACGACCCAGGCCTCTTTTTGTTCGTTCGTTTGAGAACTTGTGACGTGCGCTTTACGTGGCCTGCTCCTATTGGGCTACGCGCTCCTGCTGGCAGGCTGCTCATCAGGTATGGGCTATTCATGTTGGAGGAGGGAGGGGGAGGGGGGGTGCTCCTAATCGTTAAAAGGTTCAGCACGCCTGCTGTGCTGTGCTGCCCTTGCCCTCCTTCAAGAGCAGGCTCCTGCTGCTGCATAGCCGTGCCTGTGCTCCTGCCTCTCGCTCCCTCAGTTCACGAGTTGCATGAGCCTGTCCATTCACACGTTTTGACTCCTGATGTACACGCACACTACACACACAGCCTGCGCGTGGTGCGCTCCTCGCTCGCTGCTTGCTTGGGACTTCCAGCAGGAGAGACTATGCACTACAGCGTACGTGTGTGCTGCGTACCTCAACGTCCGCCAGCCTAGGAAATGAAATGGAGCGGCATGAAGAATAGAGGAAGTTCTAGGGCCTCTGTGACCGTGACATTATGCGAGGAACAAAACTACAGCTTCGCATAACGTGAAGTAACTTCTTAATTTGATGTTCCTTCTGACAAACCCCGCGCCTGTGCAGTCATTACATACGTTTATGAAAAGTCTTCACGATTTGATCAATTGTTTTTATAGCCCAAATTGATCCAACGACCAATCGATTCCACGCTCGCCGGCTGTCTTTTACCAAAATCCAAATATCCAGGTATACCCTTCTAGGTGTTGACCGATTTCGTGGCTAAAACAGACCGTGTTGAAATGTGTGCTGTGCAATAAGGTTTGTGTTGCAAGCCTCCCAACCTCTTTGACAAAAGACGGAAATCAAATGGTGCTGTAAGCAATGTAAAACAGCCAAACATCCCTCTCACCCTCACTCTCTTCACTTTTAATTCTTTTTTCCCTTCTCAGCTCACGCCTCTCAGTCATTTTCACGCGAACATGCTATCCCCGTCACTTTTCCTTGTCTTGTTTGTCATCAGTCGGACTGCCCCCCAGGTCCTTTAAGGCAGAAGCTGCACTGAAGTACTTTACACTGTCGGAGAGGATCTCCTTCTCGCACTGCAAACAGGAGGAAGGGAAAGAGGGAGGCCAGTTGTATTTGCAACATTCAGAATTACATGTTTACAAATGACAATACAGCATCAGTCAGGAGTGTTTAAAACAGAAGTAAGGTGAACACATACGACAAGCGACTACCTGTAACCGCTTCAACGTGCTGGTCTCCTCCAAGAGGTTTTGTTGCAAGACCTTGACATCCGAGAAAAAGCTCGCCACAAAAAACGACAAGGGCTGCAACGTGTAAATCAAATTTGAGAGTTAAAATTAAGAGGCAGGCATATACAATGCACATCGTGCTCTAAAAGTCGGCGCGTGAAGTACACCGTACGAACGTTGCGCAATAAAATCCGTATAACAAACACAGTGACCTGTTACCAAGACCTATTGCTACGACCAAATTGAGGCATACATACCTTAGCAGAGAGCTCTGCAAGACCTTCTGGCTCAAGCTGGTCTTCGCTGGCACTAATGTTCTTCATCTGTACATGCACGAGTGAGGCTCAAAAATGTGCGTCATTACTGTTGGCTGTTAAAAGAGAGGCTTCGTTTGTAGAGCAGTGCAAAGTGTGAAGAAACAGTCCTCTGCGCATTTCCTCCTCCTTTCAGAATTTTCAGGCAATGCACGAAAAAATTTCGACTCCTCAAAACACCATGTGGGGTCAGGCAACTCAGCATAAATAGCAAGGGGGCAAGAACACCATCTACAAAATTTAAAGCACAGGTTGCATGCAACCCCATTTCACACCTAGACGTGTTTGGAGCACAGGTGGTTGGCGATGGTACACCTTCATGATATTTACAGGGTGAGCAAGGCGCCGGAACAGCTACACTCACTTTCATTTGACTTTTAAGGCACAATCCACGGAAAAATGGTTTTTTAGTGAAGACCTGAAAGAATCGTTGGATGCCAAAATGGCACATCCCCACAAACACTATGCGGCACTTCCCCACAACTCTTACAATCACCTGATAAGTGCAGTGCAGTTTTTGGGAAACCTACCTTCACATTCAATCTTATGGTTGCCCGCATCAAGTCGGCTACTTCTTTGGCCAGTGCCTTGACTTCCTCTGTCTCTGCCTCCTTCTCATCCTGCTCTTCTTCCAAGAACTCCACTTCACCTAAACGTGCGTCATAACAAAAGCAAGGAAGGAGGCTTTCTTAGGCCTGGAAACTGGATCCTATGTACTCCGCAGTCCCTGTCTGCAATGCGACATTGAGGTGAAGGAACGGTACTAGAAGGCTGCTGCTGATCAATTGCTAGAGATCAGCCACCAAGGAATGGATGTCTAGAAAAGCAGTGCAACTGCAGGTCTTCCTCATCTTTCTTGAGCAGCATGGAGTGACGACTAAAATTTATTGGCAAAACCTATGACTAGCAAACAACAACCAAAACGTGGGTTGGTGCAGGAAATTTGTCATTCTGAATAGAAAAAAAGGCACGTACAGAGTAGCACAGGCTTCTCTTTGGTGACGCTCTTTATCTCAAAACGCTTCTTGCCCTGACTGGTCACAATTATACGCCCGTCCTGCATGTAAATGTTGTGTTTTGAGTGAATTTGTGTTTGCGTGTGTGTGTGTATGTGTGTGTGTGTGTATGTGCGCACGTGCAAGTGCGGGTGTGTGTTCATATGTTGTCTATGTGAGTCTGTGTGTGCGCGTGCGTGTGCATGTGTGTGCGCGTGCGTGTGCATGTGTGTACATGTGCATGCGTGTGTGCATAACGCGTTAATTGTATTGTATTTGCAAATGTGTTGTGTGTGTGTACATATGCGCAAGCACACTTATCTTGCTCACTCACTTGCATGTGGGCAAACTCTTGAATTTCAAGCAGCGTGCCAATTGATGCAAGACGTCCCTCTTTGTCCATAAAGCACATCCCAAACTTTCGAGTTCCACAGATTGCAGAGTCCTTCTGCACAAGGCCCTCCTCCTGTGAGCAGCCCAGTGGGAGTGTGTAAGTGTGTATGTGTGTGTATGAGTGTGTGTATGTGTGTGTGTTTGAGAGAGAGAGAGAGAGAGAGAGAGAGAGAGAGAGAGAGAGAGAGAGAGAGAGAGAGAGAGAGAGAGAGAGAGAAAGAGAGAGAGAGAGAGAGATGCCATGAGGCCTGAGATGGCCCTTTATATCCTTTCACCTGATTCAAGCTATTTCATTATGTTTTATGTGTGTACAGCACACACATATACATATGTCCACCTACACAAAACCTACCACTCCACTCTCTCCGTAAAGCAGCGTGTTAAACAAAACTCTGTACCGTGCCTCAAAGATGACCAGGGGCACCTGTGTTGGACGTGAGTAGTGTGTGTATGTGTGTGCTGTAAATGTATGTGAGCTTGTAGACGTTTGTTAGCTCAAGTATGTATGTGTGTGAGAGTGTGTGTATGTGTGAGTATGTGTGTGTATGTGTGTGCTTGTCTGTGTGTGTACTTGTGTGCGAGCAAGCGTGTGTGCGTGTGGGTGTGTGAGTGCATGTACAAGTGCGTGTGTGTGCGTGTGTGCGCGTGGAAATGTGTGTGCTTGTGTGCGTGTGAGTGTGAGTGTGTGTATGTGAGTATGTGTGTGTGTGCTTGTTTGCATATGCACGTGTGCGCGCGTGTGTGTGCTTTGTGTGTGTGTCTGTGTAGCGT
>Ga0307974_1002788_pt1 | contig 12472 bp, 17 predicted proteins | sample OrgLakmetagen784_FD_201812 | JGI IMG/M metagenome (GOLD analysis project Ga0307974, IMG submission 201812) | Saline water microbial communities from Organic Lake, Antarctica - #784 | ecosystem: Environmental > Aquatic > Non-marine Saline and Alkaline > Saline | place: Antarctica: Organic Lake... | reverse complement strand
GTAATACCATCGTACATACATATGTACACCGTACATACATATATACACCGTACATACATATACACACGATACATACATATACACACGATATGTACAATGTATGTATGTATGGTCCTGGCCAACCCTACTCATACACATCCTCACCCTGGCAGCGGAGTGTAAGCAGGAAGAACTGACGGGGCTCGCACTTCTGCTTGACAGGCCTCCCAAGATCTCAGATCATACCCTTGGATGCTGATCCCACCTACAATGTGTGAGAGTTCAGTGTGAGAAGGTTTGCATAGGTTTAAGTAACCCAAGTCGTTTATGGACATGCGTAGGCCTACCCTCGCACACATGTCTATCATCGTGTCATGCACAACGCCATTGACAACGCCATCCACAACGCGGCGCCATCCACAACGCGCCAATGCCATCCACAACGCCATCCACAACACCATCCACAACGCCATCATCGTGTCATGCACAACGCCATCCTGTGTATGCATGCTTCTGTTCGAGCATACTGTTGTTTTGGTATTATGTTCACCAGCAGCTCATGCAATACCACCATGTCAATGCGCACAGCTTACGGGGGGCTGAGAATGTGTCCATGTGTGTGTGTGTGATTTTGTGTATGTGCATGTGTGTATACGTGTGTGTTTCTATGAGTGTTTATGTGTCACAGGCTTATGCACCACCATGTCAATGCGCACAGGTTACGGGGGGACGAGAATGAGTGAACGAAACTCCCTTGACTAGAGTCTTGGACGGACCATTGCCATCATCTGCCTGATCCTGCAATCCACACTCCAAGTGATACACGAGCCTGCAATCCATACTCCAAGTGATACACGAGCCTGCAATCCACACTCCAATTGATACACGAGCCTGCAATCCAGATACACTGATACACGAGCCTGCAATCCAGATACACTGATACACGAGTCTGCAATCCAGATACACTGATACACGAGTCTGCAATCCAGATACACGAGCCTGCAATCCACACTCCAAGAGATACACCATCTGCCTGATCCTGCAATCCGCACTCCAAGTGATACACTCTCATAGAAGCACGTGCTTGCTTGCCACTGATTCCTGCTCAGCCAAGACGTGTCGGCACCAGCTTGTCCCATACGCCTGATATGCAACGCAATTTTGACTAGTGTACGCGCCTAGAAATACACTGTATTGTGTGTTAGGCATGGCAAGAACCACATATATATACACACCGTATATGGCCGTAGGTTTTGTGATGTCCTTGCCAAAAAAACGTGCATACACCGTAGAAATAGGGTACTGGCCAACCCTGTGTGTGCTGTATCACTCAATCAGTCTGAAATGGCTATGTGCCGCACACCTTCCAAGCAAATAATTTGCTCTCTACACTCACGCACACGCACACACACACGTTCTTTTGCAACGTGATTCTATACTGCAGCGTACCAACTTCAGAAGTGCCCCCTGCAAGCAATGCGTCCGCATCATCCACTATGGCACACGCGTGGTATGCGTTCCATGCATGCTCTGTGTCTCCTAGAAGGGCTTTATCTGGCTCCATGAAGCGTGCCAACTCCACACATATCTGCCCCTCCCCATCCAGGTGTCCCTGCACGTAAGTTTGTTGTTGATACAGTAAATTATAAAAAATGATAGTCATTTATGAACAATGATTACAGGTAGCAGTGAGACTCCATGACACGCCACCTCCACACATATCTGCCCTTGTCCATCCAGGTGTTCCTGCATGTAGGCTAGTTGTTGGTGCAGCAATCTTAAAACGGATGGATTTAAGGTGATTTGGGCTCTAGGAGCGCACCAATCCCACATAGATCTGACTAGACTCAGTCTGACCCATCTCAGTCCTCTCTTCCCCTCCATGTGTTCCTGTGCGTAGTTTTGTTGCTTGTTTATTCTATTTTCTATGGTGGTGGTGGTGCTGCTGCTGCCATGCAGCACGCCACTACCACTTACACCTTTCCTGCGTGTTCCTCTGTGCAATGCTGTTTTCAATTTTGGTGCTCATTTATTCGCAGCAGCAACGAGGGTTTCATTACAGCAGTTTAGGCATAGAATTGTACGATAGGCACAAGCTAAAACCTGAAACATGCAAATGCTCGCACGTCAGAGCAGCTTTTGCAATGGACGCCACACAACAAGAAATATTGGCATAGCTGTCAGTGAGCTACGTTACAGTAGCAAGGCCTGCTGGTGCTGAAACGATAACTCTGAAACGTTTAGCAATGGCCCCACATTGTATTGAAACAAGCCCACATTGTGTCATTGTGCCACAGCAAGGGGGGCACACCTTAAAGAATTGTAACACACGACAAGCCATAGGAAATATGGCCATAGGTATCAGTGAGCTATACGTTACTGAATGAAGCATTTAGCCATGGCCCACAATGTATAGCAGCAAGGGACACACCCTTTGGGATTAAAACATATCCACCACGGGTGCAAGGTACAGTCAGAGCCGTTCGGATCACGCCCTGCCCCAGAAGACCAGATCAGTCACATCAATCTTTCAAACACAGTCAGAACTGCTTAGATTACAGCCCCCCCCAGAAGACCAGCATAGCACCAAGCTTATTCACATCAAGCATCACACGCAAGCCACCCTTACTTTCTGGCCCCTGAATTCCACAGCATTGCCAGCACTGCATCAGGTTAAGTACCATCAGGTTTCGTCACGTGACATCATAGCTCTGTTAACTCGCAGAATCGCCTGTACAACTCCAACACGTGCCAGCACTGAATAGACCCACCAAGATTGCTTGCACGGCATCAGGCTTCAACACGTGCCGTATCCGTCCGTTTGCTGGCCACACAATTGAGGAGGCCGGCACACCATCCCCCTCCCCTTTGTGCACCTCCCCCCCTTGGATGACCAGTGGGGGGCAAGGAGAGGGCAGCACCAAACCAGCGGAGAAGAAGAGCCGCCCCCCTGCTACATCATGTGCACCCTGCAAAACAGGTGAATAAAGAGTATGCAGATCAGGTGAATAAAAGGTGTGCAGATCAGGTGAATAAAAGGTGTGTAGATCAGGTGATTAAAAGGTGTGCAGATCGGGTGAATAAAAGGTGTGCAAATCAGGTGAATAAAGAGTGTGCATATCAGGTGAATAAAAGGTGTGCAGATCAGGTACCGTACGAACAATATATCACGCCGCAAAAATATTGTTTTTGGGGGGTGCGGCGAGCTCACACCCCCTTAAATATATAAATAGTTGAGGAGGTGCGGATTGGTGCGGATTGAATATAAATAATTACTTTTGAGTTTTTGACAGGTCATGAGTGGGAAAGAGCCCCCGAGAGCCCCTGTGGGGCGTGTCCAGACAGGGATGGCCAGCTTCTGCAAGCCCCCCCCCCATCCGCCGAGCAGCGTGAGCAGCAACATCTAGAGGAAGGGCAGAAGTTGAACCTCTGAGTCCCTTGGTGCGGTTCTGAGGGCATTTTGCCCCTGCGGATTGGTGCGGCAAGCACTAAATTATATATTGAGAGGGGTGCGGATTGGTGCGGACAGGGTAAAAATAACTCTTTTTTTGAGGGGTGCGGAATGAGTACATGTCCCTACGGTAAATAAAAAGTGTGCAGATCAGGTGAGTAAAGAGTGTGCAATCAGGTGAATAAGGGGGGTGCAGATCAGGTGAATAAACGGTGTGCAAATCAGGTGAAAAAAGAGTGCAGATCAGGTAAATAAAGAGTGTGTGAATCAGGTGAATAAAGAGTGTGCAGATCAGGTGAATAAAGAGTGTGCAATCAGGTGAATAAAGAGTGTGAAGGTTAGGTGAATAAAGAGTGTGCAGACCAGGTGAATAAAGAGTGTGCAGACCAGGTGAATAAAGAGTGTGCAGACCAGGAGAATAAAGAGTGTGCAGATCAGGTGAACAAAGAGGGTGCAGATCAGGTAAATAAAGAGTGTGTGAATCAGGTGAATAAAGAGTGTGCAGATCAGGTGAATAAAGAGTGTGCATTTAGGTAAATAAAGAGTGTGAAGATCAGGAGAATAAAGAGCGTGCAGACCAGGTGAATAAAGAGTGTGCAATCAGGTGAATAAAGAGTGTGAAGATCAGGTGAATAAAGAGTGTGCAGATCAGGTAAATAAAGAGTGTGCAAATCAGGTGATTAAAGAGTGTGCAATCAGGTGTATTTAGAGTGTGCAGGGGTTTGAGCCTTAGAGGGTCACAGCGGTAAAGAGAGCAACAGCTAGATCTATCTTCCTGATACGCCATGGGTATGTATGATGCTGATAGGGTTGGCCAAAACCATACATAACCGTATACTTTATGATTTAACCAGGAGGCTGTTGTTTTTTGGCTTTTTACCCCTGAGTGACCACCCACCCCCCAAACCCCCCTTCCAGTGCCCCCATCCAAACAAAAATGTCATCATTCTGCTCCTTTATGATTTCTGCATCCATCTGCATACTCATCAAGACCTGAAACTACAATACCGCAGAGTTATGGGGCAAAAACTGAGATACGGACGCCCATGCCCACATGACTCACCAGGCACCCATAACTGGCTTGCACAACTCCACATTGCTTCCTTTTTTCAGAATTCTACTATCTTATACTGGCACAATCCTGGAAGTTTGGATTGAATTACTGCTCCATTGGCTTGACTCACCCCGCGGCCTGCACCGGAGCGCTTGTGCCTCTGACTTTTGGACATGTACACAGACCCCCTTTTTACCCAATTTGCTCAAAAAGGGTGGCAATCGACTGGGCTTGAGCTGAGGATTCCGATGATATGTTAACAATTCCGTGGGAGTGGCCCAGAAAAGAAACTGGAGACCCAAAAACTAAAACCACATCGGGGGACCACCCCACCCCCCCCTTCCCGGATTCGACTCATGTGTATACCACTCTACAGCTCTCGACGCGAGGATTTCGAATATATAGTTCTTAATCAATTTGACACCAAACGTTATGCTTACTGGCGCCTCCTGATTTACCTGTAAAAATTACCATATATGCACCGTACATATATGGTCATATATGGCCAACCCCAATGATGCATGATTGGCAAAGTTGTACACTGGTGCGTATTATGTATCCGTTTTGCAGGAGCCAAAAATAAATGACTTTAAGGGGCAAGAAGAGGGATAGCACTAGCCTAGAGAAGCTGCCACGTTGTGAGCAACGAGCAGCTTTTGAGGGCTGAGAGGTTCGCTGCTCGCCAAGTTCTGGCAATGGACAAGTGAATGTACAGACACACAAGAATAAATGCAAAAGACAGGTGATCCCTCTCCCTCCAAACCGCACATCAAAAGCAGCGCATTCCAACCTTTTTTGGTGATTGCACCAGGGTGGTAGCAGCCATAGATACCTTACGCACTACAGAATCATGAGTGTCTGTCCAGAAAAGGCATGCAGCAACGCAGCGTGCTTTCAAGCGAATATGTCTGTTCATAACAAATGTACGGATGGGATTGGCTAAGCATGTGTGTGTGTGTATGACAAAGCATTCAACAGCCGTGACTGAGGGCTGTTTCCTGTTGTCATCCTTCATCCTTGTAATTATTGTTCCCAAAACCTATTCATCTTACTTTAAAAAAGTACACACATTTACGGGAATGACCTACAGGCAATCCAGGTGGCAGGTCCTTGCAAGGACCCTGGAGGTTCAGCTCCAGTACGTTTAAAGAAGTCGGGTCACTCACGCCCTCTGGCAGGTACCTGAAATGAACATTTGTACTTGTGTGTATTATGTGTATTATGTGTATATAAATACTCATGTGCACAGGTACCTGAAACGGACGTTTGTACTTGTCTGTATATGTACAGGTACCTGAGATGAACGTTTGTGCTTGTGTGTGTTTGTGTTTGTATGAGTGCCACCCAATGTTTTGTGCAGTGTACCAGTGCGGCAGCGTGTGATGTTAATGCTAAGGTTTGTGCTTGTGTGTGTGTTTGTGTGAGTGCTACCCAACGTTTTGTGCAGTGTACTAGTGCGGCAGCGTGTGATGTCAATGCAAAGGTTTGTGCTTGTGTGTGTGTTTGTGTGAGTACCACCCAATGTTTTGTGCAGTGTACTAGTGCGGCAGCGTGTGATGTCAATGCAAAGGTTTGTGCTTGTGCGTGTGTGTTTGTGTGAGTGCCTCCCAACGTTTTGTGCAGTGTACTAGTGCGGTAGCGTGTGATGTTAATGCTGAGGTTTGTGCTTGTGTGTGTTTGTGTTTGTGTGAGTGCCACCCAATGTTTTGTGCAGTGTACCAGTGCGGCAGCGTGTGATGTCAATGCTAAGGTTTGTGCTTGTGTGTGTTTGTGTGAGTGCCACCCAATGTTTTGTGCAGTGTACTAGTGCGGCAGTGTGTGATATGATGTTAATGCTAGATCTCGGGCGTGTCAGTGTGCAATCACCCCAGTAGAAGTTAGCAACAGCAGGGTGCCCTGCATTTGACCAGGCATGTGAAATCTACTTGCACCGTCTGACACCCTAAGTTGAATGTTCTGCAGCACAAGACTACAAGCACCAACACACGCCCATGCCCCCTCGCCCACGCTGCCAGCTGCCGTTCCAATTGGCATTCCACAACCCCTTGTACCTGTTTTGTCCTTGCCTTTGTATTCCAGTTTTGTCCTCTACCAACCCATTCATGATTCCACACATCCTTGTCCAACTCTCCTTTCCCCCTTCTATCAAAGTTAGCTATTTGCATGAAATGCACCACCCAGGCTCTCTCTCTCTATATATATATATATATATATATATATATATATCTATCTATCTATCTATCTATCTATCTATCTATCTATCAATTTATCTATCTATCTATCTAGCTATCTAGCTATCTAGCTATCTATCTAACTATCTTTCTATCTCTCTCTCTATATATATATATATATATATATTTATTTATCTTTCTCTATCTCTCTCTCTCTCTCCCTCTCTCTCTCTCTCTCACTCTCTCTCTCTCTCTCTCTCACTCTATATCTCTCTCTCTCTCTCTCTCTCTCTCTCTCTCTCTCTCTCTCTCTCACATGAGAGAATCTAGGCCAGCATCTCACCGGAAAGGTCTGGCAGGTGGTAGCAAGCTCTCGTCGATGGCCATCTCTTGCTCTGCTGCTGCAGCTGTGTACAGAGTGTAGATAGGCAGGGTTGGCCAGAATCATATATACACAGAGTACTTACGGTAATTTTGGCAGGGAAATCACCAAATAAACGGTCATGTATGGTGCATATATATACGGTTCTGGCCAACCCTATAACAAGCGAGGTTGATATTGGTAGCAGTCATGACTGGACAAGTGAACAGCTCTTTAGATTGATCCTCACCAACGTACCCTCTCCCCAAACTACACACACAACAAGCCCAGAAAACATGTACATACACACTCACACACGCACACACACACACACGCACACACAAGCAAGTATGCACGTGCACGTGCATGCACCGCACTAATTGCTTGCCTGCTCCTTTTGCCCCTTTGCCTCCTTTAGCCGCCCCAGCTCCTGATTTCCCAGACAGCGAGCCCTCCATGGATGATACCAGCGATGTAGTGGCAGCCACTGCAAAGAAAGAGGCACTCTATATGTTGAGAGTCACCTTCTTGTTAAACTTTGCAACTGGTTGGTGATCCTGTTATTTTACCTTGAATTGGTCTATGCAAACGTTGGCAAGCAAAGACCTACACACAGTTATGAAATGCAACTTCAGCAGAAGCCTACACATATATACCTTTGCCAATTATTCTTGGCACAACGACACAGACACACACAACAGCAGCAGTGCAGGGGGCTATGTATTGGGGTTCCTATTTTAGAGCCTTTCACGCAAAATCCAGCAAGGGAGTTTATCCAAAGACATGCCAGCAATGTCGGTGGTACAATCTACAGCAATCGACCCTTGTGCCTTGCTGCTGACGAAGAATGGCGACATGTTTTTATCTCAGGTTGCACAGTCACGCTCGGTACGTGCATACAGCTTTGGCCAACTCTGCTTATTAGCACATGTGAATTTTAGATTGCACAGCCATGCTTGGTACGTGCATACAGCTTTGGCCGATTCTTCTTATGAGGGGACAGGTCGGGACAATTCTTTACCACGCTTGTAGAATTGGCCAGAATCGTATACAAACACCGTATATATGACGATATATAGGGAGATGTTACTGCTAAGAATACCGTATACACGTACAAATACGTACATATGTATGGTTTTGGCCATACCGTGCACCGTTGACATGACGCAGCTGACTTAATGGCAGCAAACAGCAACAGGACCAAAAAGGGGTCCGGCATTCATGTGTTTTTGGCACGAGGCACATTGTTTCAAATGAAACATGTTATGTGTCACATGAAACACTTTATGTGTCAAATGAAACATGTTGTTTTGGCACGAGGCACATTGTTTCAGATGAAACATGTTGTTTTGGCACGAGGCACATTTTTTCAAATGAAACATGTTGTTTTGGCACGAGGCACATTGTTTCAAATGAAACATGATTTTTTGGCACGAGGCACATTGTTTCAAATGAAACACGTTGTGTGTCACATGAAACACGTTATGTGTCACACGTTGTATGCAAACATGCATATGCGGTTGCTGCACAATGAATATTGAAGGCACTGCGCATGACCACACTGCAGCTGCACAGAAACGCTGTAAGCTTACCCAAAAAAACACCCCACTCACCGCTCGCTAGCAGCAGCCATCTGTTCCTCACGCCTAGCAAGGAGAGGACACACACACACACACTCACGCTCATACAATCACACATTCTCACAGGGCGTAAACAACAGAGAAGCACCCTTATCCCATAGCTCTGATCATGCACTTCAGCATTTGTTTCCTAAAGTATTCAACAAATCCTCAAGCGTAGACCCCTCTTGCTGTTTAGGTTTGAGCAAAGCCCACCTGCCCTGCTTTGACTGCCAGCCCCCTTCTCTCTACAAACAAAGGGTCGGTCAGGACCAAAGGCAGGATATTATCCAAACATACGGGCATACACATGACGTCATTTTCTGGCCGACACTAAACAAACACCCACAAGCAGTTGCCACTAGCTCCTCTGGCGACGTCCCCTCCGGCGCCTCCCGGCATGTCAAGTCCAGCGACACGCCCACGAGCTGAGCCGGCTCAGCCAGGCGAGGAATTCCCGAGGTGGCAGCGTTGCGTGTGCCTCGGGAGGAGGTGCCTCTTTTGCTCTGTGAGACTGGTCTGGCAGCTGCCGCCACAGCTGCCGCCTCAGCCGCCTCTGCTGTGCTGGTGTCGACCTCCATGGACAGCGTGTCTACTGCGATGCTGGATTCCCCTGTCAGGAAGGGGCATTTGAATGTTGCGTGGTTATGTGTGTATTGTGTGTATGTTGGGTTGGCCAGAACAATGTGTATATGAGGGGTGTGTACAAGGTATTTCTGGCAGGAAAATTTAATTATAAATATACAGACATATGTCTAGGGTTGGCCAGAACCGTACATACACACCGTATATGACCGTACATATGGTGATTTGTGTCAGGCAGCGTCACACTGTTTCACCCAATGCAAAAGGCAGGAGATCCAAATTTATGTGTCAGGCAGCATCACACTGACTCACCCAATGCAAAAGGCAGGAGATCCACAGTTGCTACAGCAAGGAGCAAGGAGGAGGAGGAATCGTGCAGCTCAAACGTTATCGGGTTGTTTAGAAGCTCGTGCAACGCCTCCATGGTTGGATCCATCCTGCAGGGGCGGTTGCAGGGCTTGGGTGAGACTAGCCAACCAAAGTAGGGGCAAGGATGCAATGGTTAGGATGCAATGGTTAGGATGCAATGGTCAGGATGGTTAGGAGGGTAGGATGGCTAGGATGCAATGGTCAGGATGCAATGATTGACCAAAGTAGGGGCAAGGATGCAAACAGGTTGTAAAAGGCGAAAAGGTGGGCTCTTTTCAGGCTGGTGCACACCCAGTGTTGGAGCAAATGTGACAACAAATGTGTCATAGGTCAAGCAAGCAAGCAGCAAAGAGATAAACAATGAGAAAGCATAGTTTGCCCCTCAATAGTCCTAAAATTTTCATAAAAATTCTCACTCTACCTGAACTTTTGGGTGAAATTAAGAGCGTACATGCCATCCTCGTCCAGGGCGACCCGAGTGTGTGTGCTGGTGAGGTGGGAATGGCATCCTGTTGGGGAGTTGGTAGCATACCAGGTTTAGTGACTGGCTCATCTCGGGACTGTGACACAGAAGTGTGCTATCTCAGATGACACAGATATGTGTACTGCAGAATAAGTGTGACTGGAGTTGCACGACTGCGCTCAAAACCACTCTGCTGCCGTGTGCTAGCCATGTTCAAGAGGCAAAAATCTGCAGCACCTGGGTAGGCCACCTCCAGATGCAGCTCTGGCCACTGCAGCTGCACAGTAGCCCCATCTGCATTGCCGTGGACTGCTTGAATTGGGTCTCGCTGCACAAGTGGTAAACAGGGAGTGGTGCCAGGAGCATAAGGCGTTGTTGGTGCACCTAGGCTTGTACGGTTATAACCAGCCGTTGCAAGTGCTAGGTGCTGGTCAACATGGGCTAGCTCGGTGGGACAACAGTGGGAGTTGATACTCCGTGTGTTCCTTGCTCATCGTGCAAAATGCTCAGTCTCTCTCGCGCTCACACACACACGCACACACATACACACACACACACAAACACACACACACACACACACACACACACACACACACACACACACACACACACGCACACACACACATACAAAAACACGCACACACACACACATGCAAGCACACACACACGCACACACACACGCACACACACACAGGCATGCTAAGGGTAAAATATTACACACTTTTAAACCGCAATGTCCTAAATCTTGCAGGCACTAAAGACATTTGTGCTTTGCAAAGGGGCATTGCAGCGCACAGATTAACAACTCATTGACACTGTGTGTGTGTGAGTGTGTGTGTGTGTGTGTGCGCGCGCGCGCGTGTGTGTGCGTGTGTGTGTGTAGGGGTGTGTGTGTGCATGCAAGCTATTCCCCTGGTTCTGGAAGTCAAGTCGTGTGCAGTTGCGTCTGTCTACTCACGAGCTTGATCTTCAGTTGCGGCACTTTGATGGCCACAAAGACCCCAAAGTGCTCAGTGGCTTCCTTGGAGGGCAGAGCAGCATGTCCCTTGGGAGCCATCCCAGTCTAGCAAAAATGAAGGCCCTTGCCTTAGAGCCACTTAGACGGGTGTTGCATGTCGTTCCACCTAATGTTTTACTAGTAGACAGAACAAAGAATGACAATGAAGATTATTATCAGAGCATGAACACACGTTTCAAATACACACAAATTCACCAGCAATATAATATATAAACATTTCCGCGTAGATATATATTGCTAGCAACAACATGGCGATGGTGAGAGCATGGCAAAAGATGGGAGGATATAATGCACTCGATCACACAAGCTCTCAGCCTGAGTATTACCAATAGCTTTGAGCAGCGGCAGGGGTTGTCCCGCGTCCTGACAGAAACATGTCTCCTCTGAATTCCCCTTCTCTCCTCCCCACAGGGCGGGCAACCCGGCGGGATCTTGGCACAGGGCACTCAAGAGGACAGGGGAGAGGATGCCCGATTGGTGAGGGGCAATTTGGCAGGATGGCTGTTGCTCGTGTTCAGTGCAGAGGCATACTCCTCTTGCTTTCACCCGTTCGATCTTCAATTGAGGAGTTAAGAGAACGGCATTGCTGTGTGTTTCTTGCTTAAGCCCAATTGTGCATGCAGCTGTCTGTCTCTGTTCGACAGGAAAATCACACTCACATTCCTTTCTCCTCGCTCCTCCTGCCCTCCAGTCGGCCTTCGTGGGCGCCATGGCGATTGCAGAGCTGGTGAAGACCACGCTGGGGCCGAAGGGCATGGTGCGTCGCTGGGCAGGGGGGCCCAAAGGGCCTGCATGTGTGTGTTCATGGGGGGAGACAGCTCCCACAACCACAGCTGCATGCAGCACACCAAAGCCCTGGGCAGTGGCACTCACACAGCAGCAACATTGCCAGCAGTATGTTGTGTGTTCGTCGAGTAAGCTCGTCAAGCAAGCCGGGCATGTACGTGGGCATCTACCACAGCGAAGCCTTGCTAGCTGTGCGAACAGAACGATCGCCTTTTGTTGTAGGGGTAGTGTGTCTGTGTATGTTGCGTGTGTTTATGTGCATGCGTGTGTTTATACGTAAATGTGTGCACGTGAGTTTTGTGTGTGCATGTGCGTGTGTCAGGGAAGTACACTGGGTGCCCAAATTATTCAGGGGGGCCCGGATCAGCCTGTAAAATTTTCCAGGGTTCCCCGGAACTGCTTTCAAAATTATTCAGGGTGTTATAAAATTTCCCAGGCCGGGGGCTGTCGCCCCCGGCCCCAAGCACGATGTTACTGCTTGTGTCTGTGTGTGTGTGTGTGTGTGTATTTTGGTGCGTGCATGTGCGTGTGTAAGTGTGTGTGTGTGCTTGTGCCTGTATGTGCGTGTGCGCGTAATTGTGTGTGCGTGCGTGCTCGTGTGTGTGTATGTGTGTGT
>Ga0307974_1002784_pt1:0-10000 | contig 12479 bp, 12 predicted proteins | sample OrgLakmetagen784_FD_201812 | JGI IMG/M metagenome (GOLD analysis project Ga0307974, IMG submission 201812) | Saline water microbial communities from Organic Lake, Antarctica - #784 | ecosystem: Environmental > Aquatic > Non-marine Saline and Alkaline > Saline | place: Antarctica: Organic... | reverse complement strand
ACCTTGGCTCCCTCATAGAAATACAAAACACACACACACTATGGGCTCCCTCATAAATGCAGAACACACACACTAAGGGCTCCCTCATAAATACAGAACACGCACACACTATGGGCTCCCTCATAAATACAGAACACGCACACACTATGGGCTCCCTCAGTAATACAGAACGCACACACTATGGGCTCCCTCAATAATACAGAACACACACACTATGGGCTCCCTCAGTAATACAGAACGCACACACTATGGGCTCCCTCATAAATACAGAACGCACACACTATGGGCTCCCTCATTAATACAGAACACACACACTATGGGCTCCCTCATTAATACAGAACACACACACTAAGGGCTCCCTCAGTAATACAGAACACACACGCTAAGGTCTCCCTCATTAATACAGAACATACACACTATGGGCTCCCTCATAATTACAGAACACACACACACACTATGGGCTCCCTCAGTAATACAGAACACACACGCTAAGGGCTCCCTCATAATTACAGAACACACACACTATGGGCTCCCTCATAATTTCAGAACATACACTTTGCTTTTGTACAATGACTCTGCTGACCATGCAAGTGTTAATGAGCCAAAGCAGCAGAGGCTGTGCCCTTAAACCTCGTCTGAACGTCCCAGCATCGGACAGAGTCCTGCAGCCATTATGCATTCTCACAAGCAACCAAGCATGTGTGCGCGTGTGTTCGACTATCCATGCACAAACAGCATCGTTCACCATCGTTCACCATCGTTCAGCATCATTCACCGTCCATGCACAAACAGCAACTAAAAAATCCGCCACAAAACGACGAACAGAGTCCTGCAGCCATTATGCATTCTCACAAGCAACCAAGCATGTGTGCGCGTGTGTTCGACCATCCATGCACAAACCGCATCGTTCACCATCGTTCACCATCGTTCACCATCGTTCAGCATCGTTCACCATCGTTCACCATCGTTCACCATCGTTCACCATCCATGCACAAACAGCAACTTAAATCTCCGCCACAGAACGACGAGCATGAGACACAACTTACATTGACAGGCACTTCCATGTCTCCGCACACACACACACATACACACATAAACACAGACACACACACATATGCACAGATACACACACACATAAACGCAGACACACACATTCATTCATCATTCACGCACACAACACACATAAACGCACACATACACACATTCATGCACACAACAGCACACTCACTGACACACGTCCACCACGCTAGCATGTGTGTTAACCTAAGTACACACACACAGGTGCGTTTGCAAAGCCCCTCCGCCTTCCACACACCTAAACTTGTAAAAAAGCAGCAGGCACTCTGCAAGCTATGACACCTGTCACCTGTTGTATAGCCTGTGCCCCCACACAACACTCTCACTCTCTCTCCCTCTCTCTCTCTCCCCCTCTTATATACACACAACACGCACATGCACACATACGCTCGCACACACACACACACTCACACCCCCTCAATTGCACCAATACCTTTGCAGGCAATGACACCTGCTGCTGCAGCCTGTCCCCCATCCGCCCCCCACACACACAGACACAACACAACATCCTAGATGCAACACACACATGTCACATGTCACATGTCACATGTCTCACACACACACACACACACACAAACCAGCCATACGCCCACAATCCATACCTTAAAAAGTGCAGCATCAGACACAATCTGCATGGGCTGCGGCAGCTGCTGCTGCTCTACCCCCCTCTCCTTCCTCTGCCGCTTCCTCTTGCCCGCACGCTCTGCTTCCTCTGTGGCGGTCTTCTCCGCCTATGTATTCAAAATGAGTGAGGCTTCCTCTGTGTATTCAAAATGAGCATTCCCCTGTGTATTGAAATTGAGTGCGGCTTCCTCTGTGGCGGTCTTCTCCGCCTGTGTATTCAAAATGAGCACACGTGTTAAACAGGAGCTCATAAACATAAGGGCACACGTTACTTAGAGTGCCTCTCTCCCTCCTCTGCCGACTCTGCACTCTCAACACTTCGCGTTTGCTGCAGCAGTGCTTTGCTGCCTGTAAAAAGAGATGACTAGAGTATCATGAATGGCAGGAAAGTATGATCAAGCACCAAGCACCCCCCGGCTTCTGCTCTGCCGATAGCAGTCCTACAGTGTAACACGTAACACACACGCACACACACGCACACACACGCACACACACACAGACACACGTATGCAAACAAGTATGCAAAGATGTTTGCAAACACGTACAGCACTGTACCGGTAGCAGTCCTAAAGTCAAACACGTACACACCCGCACACACAGACACACCTATGCAAACATGTATGCAAACACGTATTGCACTCTGCCGATAGCAGCCATTGGGTCAAACATATGTAAACTAGGATTGACGACCCTCAGGTGCTCAGGTAAAACATGCAACACCCATCGCCTGTGCACAGAATGGGTTGAGATTGAACGAGTGTGAGCGATAATGTGCATTTGCGTGTGCACAGAATGGGTTGAGATTGAACGAGTGTGAGCGATAATGTGCGTCAGTGTGTGCACAGAATGGGTTGAGATTGAACGAGTGTGAGCAATAATGTGCGTCTGTGTGTGCACAGAATGGGTTGAGATTTAACGAGTGTGAGTGATAATGTGCGTTTGCGTTTGTGCGTGTCAGTGCGTGCGTGCATGTGTATAGGCATGTGTGTGTGCACGCTTAGGTTTGCATGTGCGAGTGTGTATGTGTGTGCGTGTGTGTGCTTGTGTGTGTGTGTGCACATGTGTGTGTATGTGTGCATGACGCCTGCGCACTGTCCAGAGGCAAGCAGACACGTTCTGAGGGCAACCATGATTCGTTCCTCTCTCCATTGACACTACAAACTCATCACATCAATGATTCGCTCGTTCTTCTCTCCACTACAAACTCATCACATCAATGATTCGCTCGTTCTCCTCTCCACTACAAACTCATCACATCAATGATTCGCTCGTTCTCCTCTCCACTACAAACTCATCACGTCAATGATTCGTTCGTTCTTCTCTCCACTACAAACTCATCACATCAATGATTCGCTCGTTCTCCTCTCCACTACAAACTCATCACATCAATGATTCGCTCGTTCTTCTCTCCACTACAAACTCATCACATCAATGATTCGCTCGTTCTCCTCTCCACTACAAACTCATCACGTCAATGATTCGCTCGTTCTCCTCTCCACTACAAACTCATCACATCAATGATTCGCTCATTCTCCTCTCCACTACAAACTCATCACATCAATGATTCGCTCGTTCTCCTCTCCACTACAAACTCATCACATCAATGATTCGTTCGTTCTTCTCTCCACTACAAACTCATCACATCAATGATTCGCTCGTTCTCCTCTCCACTACAAACTCATCACATCAATGATTCGCTCGTTCTTCTCTCCACTACAAACTCATCACATCAATGATTCGCTCGTTCTCCTCTCCACTACAAACTCATCACATCAAAGATTCGCTCGTTCTCCTCTCCACTACAAACTCATCACGTCAATGATTCGTTCGTTCTTCTCTCCACTACAAACTCATCACGTCAATGATTTGCTCGTTCTCCTCTCCACTACAAACTCATCACATCAAAGATTCGCTCGTTCTTCTCTCCACTACAAACTCATCACATCAATGATTCGTTCGTTCTCCTCTCCACTACAAACTCATCACATCAATGATTCGTTCGTTCTCCTCTCCACTACAAACTCATCACATTATGAGAATTACGGCTTTTTGCCACGCAACTCTCTATATGTTATGCTGCTCAACACGCCATCCTTTACTATGCAACGCCCACTTATGCAACGCCCCCACTTGTGTAACGCCCACTTCAGCAACACCCACTTATGCAACGCCCACTTATGCAATGCCCCCACTTGTGCAACGCCCACTTGTGCAACACCCATTTATGCAACGCCCACTTATGCAACGCCCCCACCTGTGCAATGCCCCCACTTGTGCAACACCCACTTGTGCAACGCCCACTTGTGCAACGCCCAATTGTGCAACGCCCACTTGTGCAACGCCCACTACTGCAATACGCCCACTTATGCAACGCCCACTTATGCAACGCCCACTTGTGCAACGCCCCCACTTCTGGAACGCCCACTTGTGCAACGCCCCCACTTGTGCAACGCCCACTTATGCAATGCCCCCACTTGTGCAGCGCCTCCACTTGTGCAGCGCGCCCACTTCTGCAACGCCCCCACTTCAGCAGCACCCGCTTGTGCAACGCCCACTTCTGCAACGCCCACTTATGCAATGCCCCCACTCATGCAGTGTGCCCACTCATGCAGTGTGCCCACTTCTGGAACGCCCACTTGTGCAACGCCCACTTGTGCAACGCCCATTTATGCAACAATCAAGTCTACGCAGCGCAAAACCGTGTCATGCTAGCTCACCTCCTCCCTTTCTGCCCTCTCTGCTGCCTCCTGTGCGTCAGCAGCGGCAACTGCCTCTGCAACAGCAGCATCCTCGCCCTCACCCCCTCCACCCTCCATAGCTGCTTTTTGCTTCATGAACTTCTCCCTCTGCTCCTTCTGCACCTGCTGCTTCTGCATTTCTATGCTCAATGCTTGCTGCCGCTGCTGCTGCGGGTGCTGCTGCTGCTGTTGCTGTGGGTGCGCGTGTTGTTGATGCTGTGGGTGCTGCTGCTGCAGTTGCGCGTGTTGTTGATGCTGGTGCTGCTGGTGCTGCTGCTGCTGTTGCTGTGGGTGCACTGGTGGTTGATGCTGTGGGTGCTGATGCTGCAGATGCGCGTGTTGGCGATGCTGCTGCTGCTGCGGGTGCTGCTGGTGATCATGGTGACCCATTCCCCTTCTCACACACACCTCCTTAAACGGCTTATTCAGCTCACGCGCCGGGCCAGCATCCGGACCAGAGACGTGCTGCACAACGCTCTTGCTTTTCCCTCCGTCCCCACCGCCGCATGTTGCACTACCCACTTCACTCACTGAAACCTTTTCTCCCCCAACCTCTCGTATTTCGTCCATGCACTCCTCCCCTTCCTCCCGAGTCCTTGCCCCACCCTGCCTCCCCTCCTCCTCCCCCCCATCTACCCTAACCCCTTCCTCCTGCCTGAAGCCCCACACAACAGCTGCTGCAGCAGCCCTGTTTCTGCCACTGACATCTGGGCACAAGACCTGGACATCCCCGCCTACACTCGCAGCACGGTAACAGTAGAGAACACACGTGTGATGGTGTTTGAAACACTGTGAACTGACGGAGAATAGGGGGCATCCTCTGGAGAAAACCGGCTGTTAAAAATGTCTAGCAAGCTGCAAAGAATGAACAAGTGGGACCCTCACCCCTTGACACACACAAGCACACACACACACACACATACATTCACACGAGCACACGCACGCGCGCGCACACTCACACACACACACACACACACACACACACACACACACACACACACGCACACACACACACACTTAAACACAAAAACGCAAACGAAATCTAACGCGCTTACCAGGAGCACCATGTGGACCCTGCGTTTGGGGCGCAATCCTGAATGGGTTATTGAGCACAAACTTCTCTTGCTGCTGCTGCTGCTGCTGCTGCTGCATATGCTGCTCATTGCAAGCCCCCTCCCCTGGCCTACTTGCAGCACCCCCTCCCACCGTCAGCTGCTGCTGCATTGGCGTTATGGTGGGCAGCGGGGAGACAAAGTGCCTGTGATGGGCGTACGGCGATTGCTCTTGTAATCCAGGGCGCTGCTGCTGTTGATGCCGCTGCTGCTGCTGCTGCTGCTGCTGCTGCTGCTGCCGCTGCTGCTGCTGCCGCTGTTGCAAAGAAGAGTTGGAGGGAGAGCAAGCATAGGGGGAACCAGGGGATGGATTATTTGCACGTCTGCGCTTGTCTGCACTAGCACTGACAGCAGCCTCTGCAGCTTGGCGTCTGGCTGCACTGCTGGGACAACTGCCCCTGCCCCCCTCGTTCGCCTCACCCTCCCCCTCTTCATCGCTGCTGAGGAGCTCTATGACATCGTGCTCCTTCTGTGGTGGGAGTCTGGGCTGGGAGTGGTTCTGTGATTTCTGCTGCTGCTGCTGCTGCTGCTGCTGATGATGATGATGATGATGATGATGATGATGATGATGCTGATGCCGCTCAGAGTAATGGTGATCATTCTGGACACGCTGTTGCTGCTGAGGCTGCTGCTGCTGAGAATGCTGAGGCCGCTCACAGTCAGTGAGGCGGCCGTCAGCACTGAGCCGTGAGGGGCTACTGAAGCTGTGACGCGCGAACAAATTGTCTCTGAGTGGAGCGGCAGCTTGCATTACCTGAGCCTGAAGGTGATGCAGCATTCGTAGTTCCAAGGGTGAGCACGTTGTGCACAGAGGTTGAGCAAATACATTGCACAGAGGTTAAATGTCTAGTTCACAAACTACCAACAACTAGGTGTGCCGGAAACGCGTGCACTTGAGCCAACTATGAGCAGGTGGCTGAAAGAAGAGAATCCGGGTTGATTGGCAATTTTGTTTTTTTGACAGATGCTCGTCCATGAGTGAACACACACACGCACACACACACACATACACACACACACACACACACACACACACACACACACACACACACACACACACACACACACACACACACAAGCACACACACGCACACACACACACGCCTAAACACACTAACAGAGACAGATAACATTTACATGCAGCAACGTGAAGACAAGCACACACACTTACAGAGACAAAGGTGACATTTACATGCAGCAACGTGATGACACACACAAACACGCCTGCGCACACTTACAGCGACAAGGATGACATTTACATGCAGCAACGTGATGACAAAGAGCCGAGCGCAAATATCATTCTAACATTCTCCACAAGCTCACAACAGAGGGTGCTCTTATCTAGATATGACAGTTTGAGCATAGTTTGTCGAAGGATTCAGCACACGTAGTTGTCTGCAACTAGGATCTACCGTGCACACAATGTGGCCCTTGTTTACTACCGTGCACTGTAATCCCGTCTTTTACGCCGAAGAAAAGACCTGACTACCTATATGAACCACAGGAAAATCGGTGAGCAGCAGCATCCTCTTGATGCAGCTATGAATATCTATAAGCAGCTTTTGCTTTCAGGTAGTCGGATTATATCTTGGAAACCACTTGTCAAAACCAATGAATGAATGACGATTGAAAATGGGCAGAAATAAGAACTCACCGGACCAGGCAATGGTGCAGGTGGCCTGCTGAATCCTGGAAACGGATGGTTAACAACAGGCGCACAGAGTTCAGTCTAGCACAGTTGTGTGTTTGTGCACTTGCATTTGCTGTCCCGCTTTTAACTTGAACTCACTTGATGATCCCAGCTGTGTGCTGTTGTTGTTTCCAAACTGCACAATTGAATGGAGAGAAAGAGTGAGCTGCTGCATCTGAGAGGCAAGAGAGGGCCCGCTTTTCTGTCGCTTACCCCTATGGGCAGGTTGGTCACGCTGCATTGCCGATGTGGTGCTGGAGGCCCCAGTGAATACCCTTGCTGCTGCAAGCATCATCGTAAGGTGACAGCAGAGGTATCGGTGTGCAGTGTGGATTGCATCCTACCTTTCTAGTTAGCTAGGAGCGGAATTTAGTGAGCCACATCGCTGTTTGAGGCCTGTCATTACTGTACTAATTTGCAACTTTGCTTTGCAGCTTTGCACGCAGCAAAGCAAACACGCACCACCAGCTCAAAGCTTTCATGGGCGCGTACACAGATGCACCAAACTAGGTCTTCCCTTCACGCACCTGCTGCCCGTCATCCTGCATGCTGCCTGCTACCTCTTATCAAGCCTGAACTAGAGGAGACACATCTACTAGCAGAGAGTACGGGCCTGCCTAGATCCTTGCGGTGCAGGTTCTAAATCTCATCCCTGCTTCAAAATGGAATTTATTTTTATATCTATTTTTACAATTTCGTTCACAGATTGTTATTTTTGATCTATAACTGGAGGAGTTCAGATGCAAGGCCTACACTCTTCTCGGTTCAGGAATTCCTGTCCAGATGCCAGGGTGAGGATTGGGGCAGCGTGGGGAGTGGTGAACAAGCGGAGCACTCCACAGTTGAGAGCTAGCTCCTCCCGTGTGGACGTTCCAGGGCTGAAACCGCAGCCGTGGCTGGGCACACCGCCGCAGCAGGGGGTGCGTGAAAGACACAAGGCGCATGGAATCACGCAATCCACTAAGCAAAACACCTGCGCTTGCATACCTTGGTAACAACGCATATTTGCAAACCTGCCCACGCACTAGGCACTGTCTGAGCTGAGACAGCGCATGGTGAGCAGGGGAGGCCCTAGAGCAGCGGACTTAGACGACAGCACGTTGCAATGGTACTTGAGAGACCGCTCCTTTGATGGTACGAGGCCCTGGTTCTAAGTGGTAAATAAAGGGACCAGGCACTCCGATTTCCTGCATGCTAGATCTTTGGTGCTCTTACTTTCTAAATGTGCCACTTCCTTTGCTCTTAAACCTCATGAGTCCCGTCAACATCTTCCCACTCACTGCAGTCGACGAGGCTGAGCAAAAGCTCCGGTCCCTCTTGAATTGGAGGCAACAAATAAGGTCAGGTTATTCATTGACCTTACTGTACAGATACCCTCAGTATGCCGCACACTCTGCTTCCAGAGATTTAAACAGCAAGAATCACCTACCTGCTTTTCACACGTGCTATATACTGAGTGCTGCTCTTGAAGCGCCATGCCGTTGTGCTCAGCTCTTTGCTCAGCTTCCGCTACTGCACACGACCATGCAGACCAGAAACCTTGACTGCAGAGAGGGTGGCCAAAGAATTTGCCACAGGCAAGGCTTACACGACCCAAAGCTTGGACAAGTACGGGCGGCCGGCCATTGTCGTGCGATGCAAGCAACATAGAATAGGTGAGACGTTGCCTAGTTTACTGTATGTAATTGAAGGGTTGTGGGTTTCATCCAGTTTAACTTGGGTTAAATCGTGATGATATATTGGCTGCCGCACCCGCAATCACGAATGCCTACAAAGTTGCATATTTCTTTGGATAGTTTGTTTGGATGTGAAATCGGCCTGGCGTGAGCCTTGGCCGGTGGGGAGATTTACAGTTTTTGGTAACATTGTGTCTCCTTCTCCTCACAAACCCCTGGCGGGAACCCTGGAAAGTGGGTATGCTGTGAGATGCTCTTTGACCAATTTTGCAATGTCGATCAAAGTTCCGATGCATATTGCCTAAAAAAATTGCTAGACTAGAATTTTGAACAACACTGCAAACATAAGACAACTGGGGGGCCTGAAAATGGGGCGTCAAAACAGCTCGTTTGAGCCCGTTGCTGTGCCGTTTGGCCTGTTTTTTTGTTGCTGTGTAGCTATTATTATCTCATGACATCTAGCGCTGAAAGCATGGCAATCCAAAGTCTGAGTGGTGAGATATAGGTGGAGTAAGAATTTTGCTGCTGCCCGTTTACACTGGTGCAGCAATGCAGCTTCAATTTTGGCTTCTTGATCTGGCAACGTATGCCCTTTCTCCAAGCACTAGGGGGAAGTGGTTTGCTTCTGTCTGATGCTGTGAAGCAGTGGGAGCACCAGGGGCAGTCAGTCCCGACCGGCCATCACACAGGACCTCACTCTTTCACTTTGTTGCGGCCCACGGAGCCCATGATAGGGGCTGTAATTGTGCATGATTGTAGATTTATTTAGCTATGTTTCATTGCGTTTTGAATTTCGAATTGAATTTTGAAGGCAAACGGTGCGGTGTGCGAGCCAGAACAGCATCTCACAGACCAACGGATACTTTTTCCGGCCAACTTCCGCCCGGCCAGGGGGTATGCCTCGTCCTTGATTAATGCGGAGAGTACTTTTTCACTGTTTGCGTAGTTTTTTTGAAGGAACAATGGTTACAATGGTTACAATTGGGGGTGACCTTCAGCCAGGTTGTTTGGCTGATCGGCTGCTGACTGGTCTCGGCCAGCCACAAATAAATCCATAAGCTCAGAAAGAAAAAGAAAAAGTCT
>Ga0307974_1002783_pt1:5000-12479 | contig 12479 bp, 9 predicted proteins | sample OrgLakmetagen784_FD_201812 | JGI IMG/M metagenome (GOLD analysis project Ga0307974, IMG submission 201812) | Saline water microbial communities from Organic Lake, Antarctica - #784 | ecosystem: Environmental > Aquatic > Non-marine Saline and Alkaline > Saline | place: Antarctica... | reverse complement strand
CTGGGCGACGCGTGTTTAGTAGCTGTTCTTAATGTATGAAAAATGTACTTTCGAACAAAAAAAGAATTAAAGTGTGGGGTGCAGAAACCAAAAGGGGTACCTTAGCTGTGAGGTTGGTCATCGCCCTTAGAACATACACCACTACCGGGGCCGAAAGCTCGGCTGGTTCAATAAGTATCTACTCTATACATACACGTATAATTAATGCTTGAAGGGACGACAAGGGTGTTCACATTGGAAATCACATTTTTATTAGGTATGTATGATCAGGGAATATTATCAGGTGTCCGGTCACAGTCCCCACGCTTGGTAAACCCCCCGGCCAAGAAGTGAGAGGCAAACTTTCTCATCCTCTTTCACCGACTTGCTTGGAAGGCACCGTTTCGAACAACGAGCACACCGTTGGACGCGTATCAAAGCCAGCTTTCTAACGCGTCCAAAGACGTGCTCATTGCCTGAAAAGAAACTGCGAGCGCAACCTGGACCTGCCACCCCTTCCACTCAAACACGTCTAGCTGCCCCATTTCTCAATAGGAGAGTCTAGAATTCAGTGCGTTAGAAAGCTGGCTTCAATACGCGTCCAACGGTGTGCTCATTGCCCGAAAAGAAGCTGCCCATTTGGGTGAAATGTTGGCTGGAAGATGAGGGGTGCGAGCACCTGGACCTGCCAGTTCGCGTATCAGGGGACCCCGGAATTAAGCATCCTGTGTTTTAGACTATTCTGAGTAATTATATGAATCTAAATAAGGGTAAGGCGTCCTCAAACGGTCTGGCTAATCTCTCGTATGCTGGTAATTGCTATTGCTATAATTAGCCTAGAACTTGGCAGATTCATCACTCAAACGGTCTGGCTCTCGCATGCTGGTAATTGCTACTGCTGTAATTAGCCTAGAACTTGGCAGATTCATTGCTCAAAAGGCAAGGATGAATAGGACACTCTGTAATTCCAAACCCGCACGTTGCAGCAGCACATGGATCTTGCACAAATCTGTCCAATAGGCACATTTGCACATTTGGCATTTGGAATAGCAGAGTTACGTATTCTATATTGGACGCCTTGCAGATAACGTTTTCCTCAGCAGTTTTCTTGCAGGTTCATAGCATCATGCATAAGAAAACACCTGTAAACCCTTTCTGTGCTTTCTAGCAGTTCAAACATAACTAAGTCATAGACTAAATCAGACAAAGTGCGGTGAAATATGCAAGGTGTAACTCTTTGAAAAATAAAAGCAGGAAGTGCAAACACTACAAGCAATTAGAACTACCATGGGTAGCAAGTAGCCTGAACTACATCTCGTCCATCCATTGGTGAATTCGGTGAACTTGCAACTGCACTTTTTGCCTGTGTGTCCTTGCATATTTTTGATACAGGAGGCAAGTGCTTTGGCAAAACCACTGTCTTGGGCCATTGAGGGCACGTTGGTGCTTTCATTGACTCTAATTCATTGACTGTAAGGAGGACTGAAGGCTGACAGGAGGAAGTCCCTTGCCCTTCACAGCGGCCAAGGCTGCGTGATATGATTTGGCGGCCCTTTGCGGTCTTACACAAGGGGAAAGAAAGAAAATAACTCACAAGTTCAAGCAATTCTGGCATGGATCAGAATTAGTAAGCAAAGATCAATGTTGTGGGTTTAACCACACAGCATCCCAACGCACTAGACAAAGTAGAGAAGAAACAAAGAAAGTATCAAACTAAATTTTCAGCAAAATGCAAAGAGACGAGGCCGCTACGCACACTGCTGCAAACACTACTGTGTGACAGTCCAACAACAAAACAAAAACCCAGCCACATATTCAACCCTCTAGAATGAACAACCTACACACAGGGGAGGAAAGGCAATCAACATACTGTCAGATCAAGGTACCGTCACTGCAAAGTATAAGACTTAGCACATCTACTAATACGTTCAAATATTAAGACAAACCAGGAACATTGCCCAAGGCAGTGCATCTGCACTTGTAAAAACAAGGTATGCACTGCAATATATTATAAGCGACAATAGTCAATGTTTGGGTCTGGGTGCTACGGCACCCAACCCCCGGGGACCAACTAAAATTTCTTTCTAACTGTTTGCGCGGTGGGGGGTTGCCTGGTGCGGGCACCTATGTAGCCCCCTCCCTCAATCATGCTGGCTGTGTCATCACTACCAGCGGTCTTTTCTTTTTCTTTTCTTAATGAAGACATCCCAGGAACTTTGCCCAAGGCAATGCATCTGACGTCACTCTACTTACGTTGTGAAGGCTGATCTGTGCCTTGGCTGTCTGCTCCTGTTGCTCCTGTTCCTGTCCTGTTTGAACTGTTAGAATGGCAGTAAGTTGAAGTGTGGATACATTAAGGAGGTAAAAAAAGAAAATGAGCAACAATGCCACCTGCCCTTCCTCCCCTTGCGCAATGGCGTGCGTTTGCCTGCTTCACTCTTTATGCAGCAAATAACACCACCATTAATCAACTAGAACCGCTTGCATGGCCGTACCCTGAGCACCTCCATTATTGCCGCTGCCGTTGCCGCTGTCGCTCTTTGTCCCTGAGGTCAAAATTTCAAGTCATTTAAAAGTGCGAATTCAGTCGTTATAACATGTCTGCTATTGATGACGTTTAGCTACAAAGACATTTAAGCTACAAAAATAACTTAGTTTTCCAAAACACGCTGCTGATAGGTCGGCGCCACCGCCAGAGTGTTGAGCAGGCTTTGCCGCTGTGTAAAGCAAAAGGTGAAGATTATTTTTTTATGGACGCACATGTGTCATGTGCATGACAGCAGTTACATAATACAAGGTGTGCACTGTGCTGTCAAGACGATAAACTACAGCACAGTACTCCTCTTATTGCCTTTGAGACATGGAGTTATGGGAGCATCATGAGACTTGTTGCAACAAGTCCTGCACAAACACCGAATGCCCGCGGGCCATTCCTTTTCAGGAAATACACGCAAATAAAAACATATTAAAAATCAATACTGAAATGAACCGCTACAGGCACGCCTCGTCCTGCAAAGCTATTTAATCACTGAAATCGTTTTCTTATCCAAAATCTAGCCGGTGTATACCACGGGCAATGCAGTAGCAAAGGGATTGATACAAATTGGGTTTAGTTAATTATTCATTCATACCGATTCCGTGATCTACACATTTTCCCCGGGTGGATTTGCAGTGCTTCAGACCCGCCACCTGGATAAGCGAATTGCGGACGGGGGGCGCACCCGGAAAAGGGAGCAGGATATCCGGAGGAGAGGGCGGGGTCCTCAGGTCCAGAAGGGGATGGAATACCAGCAGATCATGTCTGCAACACATGGTCCCAGAACTGACCTTGAGCCATAAAGGTATCCCTGTGATAAATCAGTGCATTAGTTGTAAATCCAGACCCAGCTAAGTCACGAGTACAAACTTTCCTGTTGTTTATGTGAGAGCAGAGGACCATCCTATGGATTTTATCTGGATATATCTGGAAGTTTTGAAATTCCTTGGATAGCTTGAATCTACACGTCTCGTGTTTCAAGGCGCGTTCGGGGCTGCTAATGTATAAATTAGACAATCTTATCTTCAAAAGGTCATTAAAATATTTTATTATATTATATTAATTAATTTACAGCAAACGTTGTACCTGGGGCTTGCATGCTTGGAGTGCTGCCTTTGGGCTCTGACACCCCTCTGTGCCAGCAGCTAGGACACAAGCAATTCCTTTGCAGCAGCCCTGAAGTCAGCCGGAGACGCATGCAAGTATGATCAAGGCGTGAATGCCTGCCCTTCTGCAATGAGAGAAGCCAGCGAGTGTTCAGCCAAAAGAGCACGTACTGAGCAGGTCTGGTATGCACATGTAACTACTGGACTGATTACGATGAGCGATGTGCTCTCTGCTTGCTGCAGCCCTGCAAACACAGCATTGTAGTGGAAACACAAAAGAGAGCTCAAAATGGTTGCCAGCAGCTTTGAACACGCCAGCTAGGTAACTAACAGTTTGGCACTTAAGACCATTGTTTATATGCTTTTTCATGCTCTGCTGCAGCAGTGTGGCGAATTGGTTTAGTGTTTCCATTTGACAACAAGCCACCCCTTCTCCCTCTCTGCGTCCTTTGTTGTGTTCCTGTGCAACTCATGTTCTTTGCTTTGTAGCCTGTGGCTGTTTGTGGTGTGTAAAAAGCCAGGGGCGTAAAGGGGTAGGGAGTATTTGGATATGGGATACTTTTTCAGTTTCGTGTTGATCACGCTGCGTTGACTTGCAGCACTAACGTAGGGTTGGCCAGAACCATATATATATGTATGTGCACCGTATATAGGGTTGGCCAGAACCATATATATATATACGGTGCACATACGCTATTTTTTGCAGAGATTTCATCAAACATACGGTCATATTCGTTGTATATGAACGGTGTATATGACGGTCATATTCGTATATGACGGTCATATTCGTTGTATATGAATGGTGTAAATGAACGGTCATATTGGTTGTATATGAACGGTGGCCAACCCTATACTACGCCCTGCCTACTTATCACATGCAGACCCAAACTTCAGCCCATGCAGTGCCTTTCCTCCTTCTGCCCTCCAACCACGTGCAACCCCCCACTAACGCGCAGCCACCAGCGCTGCTCACACAGGACCTGCCACAGCAGCCAGCAGCATCTGAGCCTCCTCCTTTTGCGGCCTTGCACTCATCAACGCCACACCACCAAGGGCCATCATCTGCACTGCAGCAACCCTCAGCAGCAGCCCAAACGGCACCCTTGCACACCAATACACAGTGGCCATCATCTGCACTGCCGCTACCCTCAGCAGCAGCAGCAGCCCAAACGGCACCCTTGCAAACCATTACACAGTGGCCATCATCTGCACTGCCGCTACCCTCAGCAGCAGCAGCAGCCCAAACGGCACCATTACACACTATAACACAGTGGCCATCATCTGCACTGCCGCAACCCTCAGCAGCAGCAGCAGCCCAAACGGCACCATTACACACCATTGTACAGTGGCCATCATCTGCACTGCCGCTACCCTCAGCAGCAGCAGCAGCCCAAACGGCACCCTTGCAAACCATTGTACAGTGGCCATCATCTGCACTGCCGCTACCCTCAGCAGCAGCAGCAGCCCAAACGGCACCATTACACACCATTGTACAGTGGCCATCATCTGCACTGCAGCAACCCTCAGCAGCAGCCCAAACGGCACCCTTGCAGTGCTCTGCTTCAGCACCACAGGCAGCGCCAGCAGCACCATCATTCCCAGCAGCATCACCCCTGACAGCGCCATCTCATCCCACACCGACCGCCTTGCCACCAGCACTACCAGCAACAACTCTACCAGACTCTACAGCTCTGATGTCAGCAGCTCCACCACCAGCAGCGCCTGCAGCACCTGCAGCACCATCCTTCTCAGCACCACCAGCGGCAGGTGCACCACCGGTGCCACTTCCTACCGCACCATCAAATCCCGCACCAATAGCCTTGCCACCACCACCACCATTAACCACAGCTCCATCAGCCACTACAGCTCCGATACCAGCAGCTCCACCACCAGCAGCGCCTGCAGCACCATCCTTCTCAGCACTGCCCACAGCTGCTCCACCACCGACGGCTCCTGCAAGGCGCTTACTACCTGGCTCTCTCACCAAGCCCAGCAATACTTCACACCCACCCCCACAAAGGAAAATGCACGCAAGGCCAGCAGCAGCGGGAGACGCAGCGCGGCAGCAGCAGCAGCAGCAGCAGCAGCAGGGTTTTCCAGGGAGTTGTACAAGTAAAGATGGTGGTGGTGGTGGTGGTGGTGGTTCTGAAGCTTGTGGCGCTGGAACTTGTGGCAGTGGTAGTGACGCTGCCACACTTGCAACCAAAAGGGCTGGGCCTGAAGTGACCCTGCCAGACCTGCGTTTCTGTGGCGAGGTGGGTTTGGGGACAGTGTTTGGTGTTTGTGGGTTTGGGGACTGTAAAAAGTGGGGACAGTTTATTGAAAGTGGGTGTGGGGACGTGATGGAATTGGGGACGGTGTTTGTTGAGAGTGGGTGTGGGGACAGTGTTCGTTGAGAGTGGGTGTGGGACGTGATGGAAGTGGGGAAAGTGCATTGAAAGTGAATGTGGGGACGTGATGGAAGTGGGGACGGTGTTTGTTGAGAGTGGGTTTGGGGACAGCGCTCGTTGAGTTTGGGTATGGGGACATGATGGAAGTGGGGACTGTGTTTCGAAATTGGGTTTGGGGACGTGATGGAAGTGGGGACGGTGTTTGTTGAGTTTGGGTTTGGGGACAGTGCTCGTTGAGAGTGGGTATGGGGACATGATGGAAGTGGGGACTGTTTATCAGAATTGGGTTTGGGGACGTGATGGAAGTGGGGACGGTTTATCAAAAGTGGGTTTGGGGACGTGATGGAAGTGGGGACAGTTTATTGAAAGTGGGTTTGGGGACGTGATGGAAGTGGGGACAGTGTTCGTTGAGAGTGGGTGTGGGGACGTGATGGAAGTGGGGACAGTTTATTGAAAGTGGGTGTGGGGATGTGATGGAAGTGGGTTTTGACCAGAATCAAGGATAAGAATTGTAGACGACTAGGGTTGGCCAGAACCGTTTAACTAGGTACATGCACTGTATACGCACGTGTGTTTGGTGATTTACCTGACAAAACTACCGTATATACACCGTATGTATGTTCATATATATTCACCGTACATACACCGGACATATACATATAGACCGTATATATACACACACCGTGTGTATGGTTTTGGCCAACCCAATAGATGACCGCATGTTTGGAGAGTTCCCAGCCGGAAAGATGGACACACACAGCAGCTGCACACAGTGCATGTTTTTTTGCCAGCCCAGTTACACAAAAAGCTTACACGTGACATTGATTTTCCGAAGTTCCACATGCAATCACATACAATCGTTCATATGTGATTCAATCCTGCGCACGCTCTTCTTCCCAACGCCCTTCGGCAATGCATGCTGCGCATCTTGTGGCATTAAAATTGTCGTATGTACCAAAGGCTTTTAAAGTTTTGCTGGGCCTGGGTATTCTTGATCAATTGTATAGTATAATGATCCTGCGCACGCTCTTCTTCTTGACACCCTTCGGCAATGCATGCTGCGCATCTTGTGGCATTAAAATTGTCGTATGTACCAAAGGCTTCTAAAGTTTTGCCGGGCCTGGGTATTCTTGATCAATTGTATAGTATAATGATTTATATTAATTCATTGCGAGGCACCCGAATGATTAATCAACCACTCGCAATGCCACCAGGGGCCTTACAAGATGGTATGTTTCAGGTATAGCATGTGTATGTTGAATTTGAGTTCAGCATGTAAATTTTTAATTCAGGTCTAGCATGTATATGTGTATATATGTAGGGTTGGTCAAAAGCATATATATACGGTATATTTAGCAGGGAAATCACAAAATGTACGGTCATCTACGGTGTATATGTACGGTATACTTAGCAGGAAAATCACCAAATGTACGGTCATTTACGGTGTATATGTACGGTATACTTAGCA
>Ga0307974_1002779_pt1 | contig 12491 bp, 14 predicted proteins | sample OrgLakmetagen784_FD_201812 | JGI IMG/M metagenome (GOLD analysis project Ga0307974, IMG submission 201812) | Saline water microbial communities from Organic Lake, Antarctica - #784 | ecosystem: Environmental > Aquatic > Non-marine Saline and Alkaline > Saline | place: Antarctica: Organic Lake... | reverse complement strand
CCCCCCCCACCCCTAAGCAAACTCACATGTGAACAGCATGTTGACTTTCCTTTGCCCTACTGTGGTGTTCTATTAATTAAAAACCGTTTGTGAAGCTTTTTGGAACAGGACCAAAACCCTGTGGGGTTGATGCGGGGAAGCTTTTTCGAACAGGGCCAAAAGCCCTGTGGGGTTGATGCGGGGAGGGCACTTACTTTCAGGGTGCGGGGAAGGTGCAGGATTCATTTAAATATATAAGTTGTTTGGGGTGTGGACGAGTACGCTAAGTTACGGGATCGACGAATCCAGACCCTTTCTAACCTGATTTCCGAGCAGCCTTGAACAATGAAGGCTGCCAGTGCATTGTTGCCAAGCTCCAAGCCTTGGACGATGCCTGCTCCTACAGCTAGCACATTTTTCAGCGCTCCACAAATCTCTACTCCAACCTGGGTAACAGTTGCATTTGGCAGAGCCTGGAACGCCTAGGAAGAGATCTTAGCAAGTTATGTATTCACTCTAAGCTACATTCCGTCTGTTTCTTTGCCCAACCTCTCATGGAAGCTACATAACTTACAAAGTACGAGACAACTCTAGCGTGCCTGCTTACCACGTCACTAGATGTATTGACACGAAGGGCTGGACCTGACAGCAAGGCCTGCGATGGTGAAAGTTATATAGGGTGTGAACGCTCTTTGTGTGTAATAAGTTGTTAGAGTGTGAGCGCTCTGTGTGTATTGAGTTGTTAGGGTGTGAGCACTCTTTGTGTGTACCAAGTTGTTAGGGTGTGATCACTCTTTGTGTGTACCAACTTTTTAGAGTGTGAGCACTCTTTGTGTGTATTAAGTTTTTAGGGTGTGAGCACTCTTTGTGTGTACTAAGTGTTGCAGAAGACAAAACGATGCTCTATGTAAAGAGACGCGACCAGTTGGTATCCTCGCTTTTGCGCTCCTGTAATTGCATATTTTACATACTACCTACATCAATACGTTTGTAAAAAAAGCGGCCTTTTGGAGGTCATGCTAATTTCCCCTACTTTCCTTTGCCTAATGTCCTCAACAAGTTTTGTATTTCTATGTAGGTATTTCTGAACTTACTTGCACGGTTGCCCCAAGATCAGCATCAGAGCAAGCTGCAATGAGACCAGTGGGCCGCTGTTCCAGTACCTCCTTGGCAAAAGATGGCCCGGAAAGGAATACGACCGGCTGCTTTCTCCCACATGCGCTGGGAATGAGTTCACTCATCATGCTTCCCGTGCTTACCTAGGATGCACGCACATACAAAGCCGAGCGTGTGTTTTTTGTTATCAATTATGGCAACAGGATTTGGAATGAGCTTGTTCATTAGTAACAGCATTGTCAAGACCTCAAAGTACATTGTTGGAAAAATGGAAACGGAAAGGAATCAGATACCAGGAAGCGAGGTCATCTTGACAGTTTTTTAGAAAATGTGCTGGCATTGCATTGCAGGGCATCCCACCTCTAGGCCCTTGCTCACACATAAAAGAGGCAGCGTGGGTGGTATCAAATCCTTTATTGATGCCAGAAATGTCCTAGAGCTCTGTTGCAAAGTAAGGACAAGGTGATTCGCTCAGATTGCTGTAGCCAATGTATCTTATGCACCCAGATTGGTAAATAGTAATAACTGAATAAGTAAACACACAAAGCCATCCCACACACCTGCACCGGAACCGCGTGAACTGGGAAGCAGAAGCGGAAGTGTGAGTAAGTAAAGCCACAAGGTACAAGAGGCTATCGTTTACCTTTATTCACAAGAAATCGACGCTCTAGTGATGGCACTGCTTATGGCCTGGTGCAATGATTTGCGTGATTTATAAAGGTGGATGGGGACGAAGCCCGAATTACATTGACAAGCTGCCTAATATTGGCAAAACAAATTACATGGCTATTCTGTAGTATCAGCCAAAAGCAACCCTACCTCACATCTTGCATGCCCAATGCATGCTTCGTACCTGCGTACTGTGCTCCATAAATTGCCTCTGCTGCCTCTGTGGAAGCCTTCACGTTTGGTGGAAGCGTGAATCCCGGCAGGTACTTGGTGTTGGTATTGATCGTGTTGATGTCTTCACAGAGCAGCTTGTCGCGCATTAGGAGGACCACATCCTGACGCACGTGCATGCAGACGCTAATTGATTCCAAGATTACCCCAACCCCGTCATTCAATAAATTTGCTCTTATTCTCATCAATAGTACTGCACAACCCACCACATTTTCCTTTCTCAGTGCTAAAACGCAGCCCATGGCTGTCGCAAAGGACCCTCCTCCTGCATTGCATCACAAGATGATTAAAATACATTGCCGTATTCATGTTCGCTGTTCCACTTTGTAATACGTCCATTTCTGATCTGAGATCAAGATTGCAGCTTCCACTCACCAAAAACTACAATTTTGTTGACAGGCTGCCAGACCTTTTCTGGCGAAAGTACGACCTGCACGGCAAGGCAGAGTGGTTAGGTGCTAACATACCTAGAAAACATGTCTGACAGCATGTATCTCTTGCCTAATTAAGACCTGGATGGACCCTCTGAACGTTGTTTGCAATTACTACTGGATATCCGCCAAATGCCTGAACCAATGATGAATTCCAAGTAGAAACCTTTTTTTTCTGGCTCCAACGCTGAATGGCGCGCCACGTCTGTGTAATGGCAGGAAACTTGGGCTGACCGGCTGCGGCATACTCAGCAGCACAGATTGCTGAAGCAGGGCGGAGCGGCAGAGATTGTAGTCTCTGGGAGGGTCTTTTCCCTTTCCCAACTTGGAAATTTGCCTTGCTTGCATTCATTGCAGACATGCCCATGCTGCTGTATATAGGCTCTGGGAGCACCGCTACTAAATAAACACTCAGTCGTAGATTCTAGAAGGGCACTTTCAGAGTTGAGAGTTGCCGAAGTGTCATAAATAATATTACGTACACCAATAAATAAACAAGCCTTTTAGTGCGACTACGAACACAAAGCCACAGCAAAGCTGAAGTGTTGTGCGTATGAAATAAACGTGTCGCACAAGCTCAAACAAGCTCATTTCCTTCTTTCCATCCGCATCTGTCACTGACAGCTAGACAAAAATGGATGACTGGGACGACGATGTGCAGATTGGAGAGGCCCCAGAGAACAGAGGAGACAGAGGGGAGGAGGAGGGCCACGCACAAAGGTGTGCCTGAACACACACACACACACACACACGCACACACACACACACACAAACTCACACACATATATACATGCACCTTATCACACACACATGCACACACACACACACACACACACACATACACACGCGTGCACACACACACAAACTCACACACATATATACATGCACCTTATCATACACACACATGCGCACACACACGCGCACACACACACACACACACACACACACACACACACACACACACACACACACACACACACACACACACACACACACGCGCACGCACACGCACACACACACACACACGCACACACACACACACACACACGCTCGTGCACGCACGCGCGCACATACACAAACTCACACACATATATACATGCACCTAATCATACGCATACACACACATACACACATACGCACGCACAGACACACACACACGCACACGCACATGCACACACACACACACTGACACACACGCACACACACATACACACACACACACACACACGCACATACAAATACGCACACAAATATACACACACAAGAAATTGCCCGGGTTTTACGTCAATTACATTTGCAGTAACGAGCCTAGTCCTAACAAAAAGCAAGCCAAAGACGCTGAGGAAGGAGCCACAAAAGTCAAGAAAAAGCTCAAGCCTCGACCAAAGCTCACCCTTGACCTTTTAAAGGTGGCACTTTAATCTGATTTGAGCGCCTTTATAAGCTATGTCCTTGCTCTAATTCGCCGGCTGTACAGATTCCAATCACTTACTGTCATAGACCAGCCCAGCTCAGCAGGCAGAGCAACCCTGTGCGTAGTGATCCGACCTTTGCACCCCTCCCTCCCATTGTTCAGGAGCCCCATGGAATGAACGATGTTTTCTGCAAGTTCCCACACGCAATGCGCGCTCAATTTCGAGGGAAGGGGCATGAGGTGAGAAGCGTCTTCGTGATCGTGCTTGCGCTTCAATCTGCTTCCCCCTAAACATGTGTGGTGCCATTCCTGTCTGTGTTTTCAAGACTCAAAATGGTGCTTATACGTGACGAGGAGCCCCGCATCAGTTATGGTAGCACCGCACTTTTCTTTATCACACGTGCTGCGAATTAGAAGAAGCATTCAGCTTGCAGTTTTGGGTGCCCCTCGCATGTGACCTGGAATGGCAGATCACTCTACAGGCAGGTGCAAATAAGAGTTGTCTGATGCAGCCTGTTGAAGGTAACAAACTGCCAGTTCCTTTCAGAGCTGCCTGTTGCTCTCATCGCTGTGAGATTTCGTTATCACAGCTTTGTTGTACGGATCCGTCAACTCATGCAATTTGTTTGCGTGCGTGCATGACAAGGCGTTGTGCAATACACCAAACGTAGGTGGGCGACCTGCAGAGGCTGCTCGAGATGTATGCGCGCTGGCAGCAGCGTATTTTTCCCCACTGCAAGTTTGACGAGTTCATCTGTAAAATGGAAAAGGTCGGCAGCAGCGCCGTTGCCAAGGTGGGTGCGCTTCTCGCCAAGTCCTACTTGCCTGTTTAAATGAGCAAAAGAGATTGATAAGCCATAAAAGCCATAAAAACCAGCATAAGCCAGCATAAGCCAGCGTTAGCCAGCAGAAGGGGCTGCGTAGGTGCCCAACACCAGGCAGACCCCAAACACAAAAAAAGTAGGTAGTCTGGACTTGTGTTGTAGCTTGTTGGATCCAGACCAATGCCCTAAGTACCGACGCCTGTGTTGTGTTGCCTGTTTAAAAGTATTGTTCTTAACTTTGCAACCTCCTGACTATGCTCTATCTCGCATAGTCAGGAGGTTGCAATGATACGTGTACAGCTGTACGCTCCTATTCACATGATTTTTTTTTAATTTCTCAACTGTGACGAGTGGCCCCTTGACCTTGATGTGGGAGCATTAGTGGTGCTGCATCTTTTTTGTACCTTATCCTATTCTACTTCAAGGTCTGAGGTCACGTATTGAAATCGGCAGACAAAGTGGTTTGCTCACACACACACACACACACACACACACACACCGCACTGCTCCTCCTCCAACTGCCTGCATGCTTGATGTGGTCAGCTCTAGCTGCTCCGGGGGATCTGTCCCTTTGAGTAGGTTTGCTGCTTCCCACCTGCAACAAATAATCTGATTCAGCCTTACCCACACCTTGGACAAATAGCTACACACCGAGTAGCTTTCTTTTGCTTTCTTTTTGCACTTTGTCCTTAGCAAACACGTACCCTCACATATTGAACTGAAGGGCCTGCTGTGAGCGTGCACGCACAAAACCACGCACGCACGCACACACACACACACATTCACTCTCACATTCAACACACATACTTACACAGACTGAGCTGAGGGAGCTGCGACAGGGCCTGGTCAAGGTGCTGGCTTCAGACCAAGGGGCCGGGCAAGGGGGAGAGGAGGTCGCTTCTGCTGCCCCGTCGGCAGCCAACGTTGCAAGTGTGGCTGGCCAACAAGGAGCGGGTGCTGCTAGGGGGTCTGGCATGGGGCATGACCAACCCCTCCTTCCCCCTGCTTCCCAAGGTGTTTGTGCTTTTCGTGCAGCCAATGCATGTGTTAGTGTGTGCGTGGATGCAGCACAGAATGTGTCACATGGTTGTTCTGCCTCCTGCCCTCATCTCTTACTCTCACCAATGACATTCCTCCTCCCGTCTCATCCATCATGTTCATCAACACATCCCTCAAAATTGCAGCCCATTATCTCATGTCCATCAACATATCCCACACTGTAGTCCGTAAATACTCCACACTTACATGTCCCCCCCACTGCAGCTCGTGAACCCCGCGCAGCTCCACCACAGCAAGCGCACCCTGCTGATGAAGAATTAGAGGACGGGCCTCCCATTGACGACGAGTTCATGGACGGGGAAGATGAAATGGATGCCCAGTGGGTGAGTGCTCACAGGAGGAGAGGTTTCAATCAGTGTCCTCTTTGGGTCAAAGCAGAGACACGAGGGGAGGGCTTGGTATAGTTTTTTTTACAAATGGACCTTGTAAGTGTTGAGCACTTAGAAGGCGCACAGAAAAAAGAGCGCTCAGGAATGTGCTGGGAGTTGCCTGAAATGAGCAAATAGGCTGAATTGCCAGTCTGGATGGTAATGTCGGTCCAAAATGGCAAATAATTGATAAGAGATCCCGCTTTTCAGACAATTTTTGGGGAGGGGCGTTCATTGATGCGCTATGCGGGTACGGCCTTTCCTGTTTAATAGTCTCAAATTTAAATCAAAGAAACATTCTTCCAATGGTAAGTTTGACGCATATGTGATCTTCTCCTGCTTCCTGCTTTTCATCATGCTTGTTTTTATGCAGCATTAAACAGCTACGCTGCAAACCGTGTATTCACAATGCTGCCGTGTATGTAATACGTGCTTTGTCCGCACCAGAAAGAGCCAACCTCATGGTACGAGTAGTACGAACTCACTACATTTACTACATGAACGTGTGCAGGCGGCAGCTATGGATGCGATGCCCGACTTTGATCAGCAGGTTTTTGAGGCCCCCGACGCCCCTCCACCTGTGGCAAGAAGCTTGCAGCAAGGCGGTGGGCTGCACGGAGGCGAGCTTGCCCCCGGCGCAACCGAAGACGTTGCAAAAGCTAATGCTACTGATCTGAGTGCTGTCGCAGCAAAGCAGCAGCAACAACAAGAGCGATCGCTGGCAGAAGAGGAGGGAGGGGAAATTGATGATGCTGAGCTGCTCCAGCAAGCAGATATGGAAGCAGAGTGAATTTGAGTTCGACCTCAACTTAGTTCGGTAGAGTAAATTTGAGTTCGACCCCAACTTATCAGTCCTTGTTTTACTATACAACTGCTGGTGGGTATGATTCACCTGAACTTGCTTATTCTTTCACGCTGCATGTCTCATCTGTACCAGTATGTTTTACTTTTCTCACATAGGCAAAAAGCCTGGTAAAATAGGAGGAGGAGTATTTCCCATTTCATTGTAAGGAACACTGCCAGGTTATTTGCAACAACATGCCTCCGGGAGGAACCTACATTACTGTTCCCTTGGGTAAAATGGGTGGTACCATCTACTGCACTCATGTTCTCCTTTTGCTGGGTCTTGATCAGGGAGGAGGAGGAGGATGTGAAAGCACTGTATGCGCACTCTGTCAACGGTGCTGCTGAACTTGGCATTAATGCCCTTTTAGTTTCCAGCTCTCATCAGAAACCTTCTTAGGGTGATCTGGAACTCGTGATTTATTTAAGTCATATCCAGACGTGGCGACGGCAATGGTATCTTTTTTGCATGAACCTAAAATTGTGTGCAGTCTAGATCTGTACCTGCAGTAGTTATATACATAAATGGATAAATATTAATTTGTAATGGACATCCGAAAGCAGCTGAAGCAGTCCCGCGATTTCTTGATTCAGAAGGAATTTGACCAAGCTCTGGAGGCATGCAAAGCAGTGTTGAAACAAGATGCCACCAACTATGAGGCCTTGGTGTTTGTGGGCAAAGCAGCTTTTGGTCTCCATGAGTACAAGCAGGTATGTATGCTTCATTCATGGCACGCTCATATGCACACTTATGAGCGCACGCATTCACATATGCATCATTCACACAGGCATTCACACACACTTACACATTCTATCTTACACACGCACACGCACACGCACACGCACACGCACACACACACACTCACACACACACACACACACGTACACTCACACACACGTACACACGCACACGCACAGAATCACACACACACAGACATACACATACACACACAGACACACACATGCACAACACACACGTACGCACATACACACACCCATACAAATATGCACACATGTGTGCACACACGTACAAACGCAAGCACACGCACACATACACGCACATGCATATTCATACACGTGCATAAACACTCGTGCACATACATACTTGCAGAGGAGCACAGGAACTCTCTCAGGAACTCTCAGTAAAAAAACTCACACAAACACACACACACACACACACACACACACACACACACACACACACGCATACAAGCACGGAGGCGCGCACACACACAGACATACACAGACACAGCCACAGCCACACACAGACAGGCACGGCAACACATTCTCACCCTACAAAGATACAAAGTGATACACAGTCATACTTGGGATGTATGCATCACAATGATATGTAATTGCATGCATGTACATCCATAAAATCACAAAACAAACAAAAGGCACGTGCAAAAATGCATGCTCAATTGGTTGTAACTGCCACGGGTATACCAACGTGTCATGCTGTTCACATCTTTCCCAAACGTATACATTGTGCACACACACATATTTTTCTTACACAGGCAGAGGCGGCGTACCAGCGCGCGACGAGCTTAGATCCCAGCAATCCCTTGGCTTGGCAGGGCAGTGCAGAGCTCCATACTGCTACAGGTATGAAAGCAGTACACTTGTGCCGCCTCTTTTCTGTTTAGTTGTATGGCGTTTTGTGTTAAGTCGTACAGCGTCTTGTGTGCAGTTGCATAGCATCCTTTAGGATTTGTTGTCCTTTTAAGCATTACACATTACACATATAAGCCTAGACAACTTACCTTGTTAGATCTTGCAAAAAGGAGCACACACACCTCCAATAAAAGTTAGGTATTTAATCCATACATACCCTTTTGTGTGTGTGTATTTGTGCATGGATATGGCTGTGCCTGATTTTACTTGTGAATATGTGACCTTTGGTATGTGTGAGGGTGTGGTATTGCTCTTACACTACATTCTTTTATCCGCCTGCCACCCCCCCCTTTGTGTTATACAGATCTTGTTGAAGGGCACACTCTCTTGTCGCGCCTGAACTAAACTCAAGCCAAAAGATTTAAGATGCTCAAGTTTTGAACAAGAAAGCAGGCATTCCCCCTCATTACCCCTCCATTGACAATCTTGCACGCATTAACACACAATCAAGCACACACACGCGCTCACACAAATTACCTTTTACAAGCAAAACACAGGCCAACGGGCACAGGCTGACACACACATCACACACACATTGCACACACACACACACACACAACACAGGCCAATGGGTACAGGCTACCCAAGCGTTCAGCACGCTAGCTGCTCTCGCCTACGCCTCGGCAGATTCTGCTTTCCATGGCCGTGCATCTGGCTTTTTGTGGAGGTGCGCTGATTCTTCTTTGGCGTGGGGCTCAAGCGTGTAGGCGCTGGCGTGTGTGCACTTGATTGGAGCCTTTTAAGAGTGCGTATTCATTTTATTCTTTCATCTCAGCCCAAACTGCAGTGCTTTTGCTTGCTGCACACTACCAGACGGTGATGTTAGTGCGCAAGGCATTCTATGATGCTGCAGCAATAGATGCACACACATGCACATGCACACGCACACACAAACACATACACACACATATACATACAAACGCGTACACACACTCTCGTACACACGTACACAGGTACAATGCAGGCATACTCATCTTGCACTGTCTGCTCTCCGCAGGTGTGGTGATGCTGCCATGAAAGCCAACCTGCCAGCGGAGGCAGAGCCTTGCTGGCGCAGGCTGCTGCAGGAAGCTTCACCAGAAAGTATGTGCAATGACGACACGCGTTCATCTTACTGTGCTTATGCGGGGTATTGTAAGTGCCTTGTGTGAGTGCGGACGTCTCTTGAGCTGGCCGTGGTTTCTAACAAGATGCTGGCTCTGCAACAGTAGGTGTGCATCACGTACATCGCAGGTGCTCTGTCATCTGTCATATGACAGGCGCAGGCTTTGCTGGATGTCTGCATTGAAAGGTTGGCCTGCACGCGCACAAACACACACACATGTTGAAACACACACATGTACTCTAACACGCAATGACATACACAAGCTCACACATATACACACAATTACAGATCACCCGGAGCACCTACAACTGCTGTGCCGTCTTGCGGATGCTCAGCTTCAGCTAGAGGCAGCTGAGCTACAGGCACGCATCAAGGAGCGCCTGCTGCTACTGTCACAGGGCTTGCTGGAGGTGTGTGTGTGTGTGCATGTATGTGTGCATGTGCATGTGTGTGTGTATGTGTGCATGTGTGTGCATGTGTGTGTGTGTGTGTGTTTGTGTGTGTGCAGAGCAAGGCAAGGCTGCCATTGCCATCGTGTTTACTGACAATATACACAGCTAATATGTTGCAGGTCTGTTATACTGTAACTGCAACGGGTATGTTTATGTTTTATGTGTGCTCGTGTTTGCCTGTACACAGAGCACCAGCGAGGCCGCCGTGTGTGAGGCTGTAGAGGCTGAGTGGGCACAAGAGACGCTGGAGTCAAACAGCTCGGCAGCAACGCTGCGTCTCATCATTACAGCAGCGCCGCCCTCGCCCCTGTATGCGCACTACTACAGCACGTACCTGCGCAAGTGAGTGGAATCCATCAGTGTGTGCATGTGGTGGGTTTGCGTTGTGTGTTTGCATGTTTTTGTGCGTGCGTGCTTGTACTGGTGTGGTCTTTCTTAAGAGGACATATACTAATGGCACTGTCGCTGCAAACTTTGAATATCAGCAAACACGTGCTAGGCCCAAGCCATTCGATTTAAAAACTTGCTGTAAGTCAAAATGTGTGTGTTTGTGTGTTCTCAGGCTGTGGACCTCAGCTTCCATTGTGCCTTATATGGGGCATACGCCTTTTGTCTTTCCTACATTGCGCCTCTGCTGTTTGCACTTCATTTTTGCCCTGTAGACCCTCCCTACTCACAACGCCTACTCACGCTGTGTCTATGCGTGTGTGATCTCAGGCTGCGGATCTCTGTGTACGCGGCTCCCCCCCAAAGCATGGAACGTCACAGCCGAAGGGCAGAGGTTCTCCACTTTGCGCTGGCCACGATGCGAGGCACCAGTGCTTCAGGGGTTGCAGGTGTGCGGCAGGCAGACTCCTTTTGAGCATGTGTGTATGTATGTATGTGTTTGTGCTTCATTTTGCGCTGGCCACACTGCACGGCTCCAGGGCTTTAGAAATCGCAGGCGTGTGGCTTGCAGACTCCTTGCTGAGTTTGTGTGTGTGATGTGCGCGTGCATTAGTGTGTCTGTATGATGCCTGAGGATGTACAGCTGCTTGTCAATTCCTTGCATCTTAACACGGGCATGCATTATCACTTGTACACACACACACTCACACTCACACTCACACTCACACACAACTCACACACACACACGTCACCCTAACACAGGCGGCTGCTGCAGCATGGCTCCCTACGAGGCTGCCCTGGCTATGCTGGAAGTGGAGGGCAACGTTGCAGGTGCTGCAGCTGCAGCAAAAAACATATGCTCTGCCCCCCATCATCGCAATGCGGTGCACGCGGCCGAGCATGCTGGGGCACGTGCAGTGGCGGAGGCGGGAGAAGCAGGAGAGGCGTCTGCGTCTGATATGGGTATCAGAGGCGAGGGGGCGGAGCTGCAGCTGTGTGGAGTGGAGCAGGTGTGTGTGTGTGTGTGCTTGTATGTGTGCGCTTGTTTGTGTGCAAGAATGCAGTATGTATGTGAGGGTTTTAGGGTGTGAGTATTGCTGTAGCTGCATGTTTATTTATGCGTGTATATGTGTATGGGTGTGAGCAGGGCTGCAGCTGTGTGTGTATACGTACGTGTGTGTGTGTGCATGTCTGAGTGGGTCCATGTGATTGTAAAGTGTATAGGTGTGCAAGGTTTTGTGGACGTCAGGGGCTACATTCAAGGATTGGCAGACCCTTGCAGCACCCACCCAAATGTAATCAATGCAAGTTTCACAGAAGCCCACCACGTGCAAACAAACGTGTGTATCACTGCATACTTACCCCAATTGCGATAGTCAAGCGCCTGGCCCACGCCTTTCCCTGGTGTCCCTCTGCAAGTGCACTTAGCCCTGTGTCTGAGACAACGCAGCTGCAGCGCTGCACACACACTGTGAGAACAATGTGCTGCTGTGTGCCTGTTGTAGGTGGCCAAGCGCCTGGCCCACGCCTTTCCCTGGTGCCCCTCTGCAAGTGTGCACCTGGCCCTGTGCCTGAGACGACGCAGCGGCAGCGCTGCACGCACCACGGCCGCTGTACGTCCATCCGACCAAAAAGTGGCTGGTCACGGTGATCGTGACAGGGAGACCGGTCCCCCCCCTCCCACCACTACTACTACAAATTTGAACGTTCTGGAGACAAAGCAGATGGCCATGATACAGCACCTGCCGGCGGGGGCGCGGAGGCGGCGGCTGATCAAGGTGTGTGTGTGTATGGCAGGTGGTGGGGTTGTTGATGATAATCAGGTGGCGGTGCAGGAGGGTGGAATTAACGTAGCTTTTGTACGTCAGGTGTCAACCCCATTTTTTATTTTATAATCGGAATCCTGAGATTAAGGGCTATCGATTGATATATAAATGAG
>Ga0307974_1002776_pt1 | contig 12503 bp, 8 predicted proteins | sample OrgLakmetagen784_FD_201812 | JGI IMG/M metagenome (GOLD analysis project Ga0307974, IMG submission 201812) | Saline water microbial communities from Organic Lake, Antarctica - #784 | ecosystem: Environmental > Aquatic > Non-marine Saline and Alkaline > Saline | place: Antarctica: Organic Lake... | reverse complement strand
ACGATGCACAGTCACTGACAGCCTGAATAAATACGCACACATTACGCATTACTCAAGACGCAACCACTGTCTAAGACGAACACAAACACAAACACACACACACACACACACACACACACACGGCCACGCGCTTCCTCAGGGCGATGCTCCTCCTGCCTGCCGAGGCCACGCGGCTGCTCTTCTAGAGGAGCGCTACCTTCTGGCGCATGGCGGCTTTGACGGGTTGCGTCACATTGGGCGCATGCATGTGTTGGACATAAGTACAGGGCTGTGGAGCAGGCTTGATGTTGGGGGTGAGTGCGTGCATTGTCTGGATTTCAACTGAAGACAATGTGGAGGAGACGCAGTGGAGGGAATAAAGACCAAGAAGAGGGCCGCTTCAATTCTAATAATCAAGTTGCTGGGGAAGGCGTGTTCATTTGTTTCAGTTCTATCGTTCCAGATTAAAGCGCACATTCGCCAAGATCGCTACCCTGGCACGCCGTGCACGCTGCAACCTATATTCTGATCAGCAACCTCTTTTGGCAAGCCAACGACCTCCTGCTGCTTGACCTTTGAGTCTTGCGCGTGGTGGAAAAAAGCTTCAAAGCACACACAAAAACACACACAAAAACATACTCACACACACAAATATACACGCACACTCACACTCACACACACACACACACACCACTTGAGGCATGAGTCACCGTCAAATATTGCACCCCTCCAGGCGGTATCGATGACACCCCCGCCCCCCGCGCCATGCACAGCCTCACCGCTGCCGGCCCCTCCTGCTGCATCCTCATTGGTGGCTGTGGGCCACTAGGGCCCATCCCAGGCCTGCACCTGCTGGAGTCCCCCCCTGTCGTGGCAGGCATCGCTCAGCAGCAGCGGCTGGTGGGACTGGCTGACAGGTGTGCTGCCGTCAAATTGTGTGTGTGTGTGTTCATATTGCACGCGCATGTACAAAGGATGACTCGGACCGTGCTTTAGACTTTTTAGGTGCGAGGCTGTGGGTGGTGGAGGTCCATACAGCCCATTCCAGGCCTGCGTGCAGCGGCGCTGGCATTGCAGAGTGGCAGAGGCTGTTAGGGGCTGAGCTGGATGAGGCTTCTCTGGTGTGTGTGTGTGTGTGTGTGTGTGTGTGTCATTCCTGCGCTCATACTGACATTTCTTGTAACCATGTGGCAACAAGGGTCGTCTTATTGGCGGTAACCTATACACATGGGATGAGTTCAATCGTGGCACCATCACTCACCATTGGGCACCATCACTCACCATTGGGCACCATCACTAACCATTGTGGCACCATCACCGACCATTGGGCACCATCACTCACCATTGTGGCACCATCAGTAACCGCATAGCACACACGAGACAACAGGATACGATGTCAGGCAGAAAGTGGGTTCGATATTCAGTTCCGCGGACAGAGACGCACTTTGCAATCTTTTGACTTACAATGCTGCCCTGCTGAGCCCCTGAGGCACGCACCTCTATCCTGCTCCGGTTCATTGGTTTGAACCACCTGGCTCAGGTAATTGTAGGTAGTAAACAAAGGTGGAAAGCAAGGGTCTAGGAAAGGCTCCATAGTTCTCATCAGGCCCCCGTCTACACCACTGTGGAGGTTGTAGGGCTTAAACCTGGCAGCACATTTTTCCAATACTTGAATATAGTTATGACGTATGCATGCAAATCAACCTTCACGCTTTGGCTGTAGGCTGAGCAAAGCCCTCACAGCGTGTGGGCGGCTGCATGCTCGGTTGACCATGAAAGAGCATGAGGCAGCTCAAGGCAAGGAGCAGCTGGAGGTGAGATATGGGAGATGGGGCGTGTAAACTGATTGTGTGCGTGCGCGCGTGCGTCATGCGTGTGTGTGTGTGCCTGTGCCTGTGTTTGTTGTGCATTGTGTTCATTGAACTTGCCGCAGGAGGATTGCTGAGAAGCAGGTTGGAGTAGATCAAGCTGAAGAGATTTTCCTATTGATACCTATGCAAAATACTGTTAGATTTCAAGCCTAAGTGGTTCCTTCCTGAGGCTCCTCGGACCTTGTCTGTCTGGTAAGGTAGTGAAATTACAGCGCCTGGTGCAATATGGCGTTATATTATTCCTTTTACGTGGTAAGTGCTTTCCACTGCCTTAGTAGCGTAGTATTGTGTTTCCCTCATCAAGAATCTTGTCAAGCATTGGTTAATGTTGGCCCTACATACTCACCATCCTTGACTTATATGACTGTACTTCTGTACTTTTTCCTGCCAACAGTATACCATGATAGTTGTGTGTCTGTGTCTGGCCAGATGTCAAAGATTGTGTATTTAGTGTGTATAAAGTATGTTGTGTATATCTGTATGTAGTATGGATGTATGTAGGTAGGTACGTACGTATGTATGTATGTAGGTAGGTAGGTAGGTAGGTAGGTAGGTAGGTAGGTAGGTAGGTAGGTAGGTAGGTAGGTAGGTAGGTAGGTAGGTAGGTAGGTAGGTAGGTAGGTAGGTATTTGTGCATTCAGAAGTCTGTATCTTGTGTGTATGCAACAACCTCAGCTGTCATTTTAAGGTTTCATATATGACAGCCAAATCAATCTTATTAAGCATCACTTACTTCTTATGGAGCTCAAAAGATAACGCATCAGGCTATAACAAGCCCCACCTCACGCAAGCTGACATCTGCTTTCATTAATTGCATCGCATCCTGGTCTTGCTTGCACGTTGCACGATGCCGCTGCTCCTTGCTGCTGTACCCTCTACGTGCCATGTTAGCGCAGAGTGCGACCTTGTTCAAAGCCTTGACAGTAGGTTGCTGCACAATTCTGAAGGAGGACCGGGCACATCTTTCCCTCAGCTCTCAACCACTAACTTGCTCTACGCACAGGCAAACCAAGCGCGCTGCGCGGCCCTGGTGGTCCAGCACAACGAAGTGCGTGAAAGTGTGGCAGCCTTACGCACTGCTTTGGCACAAGAGGGCAGCAAAGTTGCAGGTGTGTGGAGAGGGTGCTTCTGATCTGACATGCAGCACGCCGTATACATGCTAGCATCGTTAAATGTAGTTGTGAAAGATTCAGGAATGAAGTGCTGTGACCAGGGGATATCCAGAGCTTCTTGAAGCCAGGGTTGACCAGGGGACATCCAGGTGTTTTTGAAGAGCCGGTGATTGCATGGTGCAATTCAGTCACCTGCAAAAATTCTGTTGACCAGCTGATTCGGTCACAGGCAGGCAGCAACTCCCAGCCTTTACGTGTATGGCTTTGTGCTGTGTGACTGTGAGGCATGATTGGGGCACAGTGCTGCGTAAAAGATGCTCAGATAAAAAAGGTCACAGAATGAAGAGGCAATGGTGCTCTGGGTATTGGGACTGAATTCATTATAGACGTACCTTGCCATGACCCGCTAGAAACAATTGGTATCATTGAAATTCTTCCGATGTTGCAAGTTTGAAGGATATGGCTGACCCATCACCTTAGTCCAAAAGTTTTAAATCTCCCCCCTCCTTTGCTTACAAGGATTTGTGACTATTATGACTGTGAGGCACGATTGTGTATGACAGTGAGGCACGTTTGTGACTATTATGACTGAGCTGTGAGGCACGATTTCTAGCAAGGCAACCTTTGCTTTCAAAGCAGTACTGTTGTTAAGTAGCACCACCATTCATCTCATGCACCTTCATGTCAAGGGGAAGCCCAAAGGCACATGGCACACCGCACACTTCCGCAGCTTTCACATCACATGTTGACATGCTCACACAAACACACGCGCATATTTACACCCACACGCACTTTGCATGGCATACAGAGGCGCAAGCTGCAACACGAGATGCACGCTTGGAGGCCGCGTCAGCTGAGCGACGATTACGCCGTGCGAGGGAGGGGGGGCACTCAGTGGCATCTGCAGCTCAAGGCCTGCACTGCGATCTAGAGGATGCGAGTGAGTTGGGGCAGATAATGTTGGTTGGAGGGTGGTAGTAGTATGAAGCCTTACACATTTCGGTCATGTTCAGATGCCTTGAATTTGCGATTATCGCGTTTTGAGCGAAGTGGTCACGACGTGCAGGAATGTTGGAATGTACAGCGTGCATAAGCTCTGCCCGCATTGTTTTTCAAGGCGAGCAATTGGGTTGGTGCAATCGAGTGTCAGAGTTCAGCTATTATAGGGCGCATGACCTGGACTGGAGGTTCAATACACTCAGTGAGTTGATCTGGCAAGTCTGTCCGATGGGAATATAACAGCAACAGTGTGACAGATTGGGGAACTTGGGAATTTGAAGTGGGGCGGTTTTGAGGCTAATTGAGTAAAAGCACAAAAGCGTGCAATGGAAGGTAGAAGCGAAGGAGCATGAAATCCAGGTCACGTGCGCGTGTGTGTTGTGGCTTGCGAGGGATTGCACACTGCGAGAGAAGCGAAGGAGCATCTGTCCAGATTACGATTGCTTGCTGATGAAATGGTTTATGGATCAAGGGTACGAAAGATCATACTAGATTGTACGCAGTCTAGCAGGCAAGAAGAGTGAATCATAGAAAATTTTGTTGTTTTGATCATGATTTAGATCATGTAACTCCTCTGATAGATAAAGCTAATTCCTCTGATAACATGGTGCAGGGGCCCAAACAACGCCAGGTCCGTATATTCAAAGCGAGAAGCTGCTATTGTGGTGCATCATTTATTTGTGCATGCAGGGTCCCAAATCTCTGGGCTGCAGTCGCAGTTACAAGCGGCCCGGTCCGAGTGCTCTGCCTCACAGTTTTTTGCCCACCAGGTGAATGAGCAGCACGGAAGGTTTTGAGAGCAGATGGGCGCACATAAAGGGCTGAGCAAACTTAAGGTGCAATCTAAGTGCATTTGAGCGCGCAATGCATCCTTTTGGGGTCCTACCCTATCAAAGTGGACATGGGAGGTTTTAAGCGTGGATACAGAACATTAACTTGTTGGAAATAATTTGTCATCACTTGCAGGAATACAAAGCTGGTGCAAGCTCCCACGTTGGTTTTGCGCACACCCTACTTAGGCTTGCAGCTGTAGATCTGAAGCAAAGACATGCATTGTCTGTCGTCACTTAGTAATTTGTTCCTTTCTCTCTCTCTCTCTCTCTCTCTCTCTCTCTCTCTCTCTCTCTCTCACAAACACACACACACGCACGAGTCACACGCACCCACACATGATCCACACCTGTCTCCACCTCTAGGTAGCCGCAGAGCAGACTGTCCTGCACACGCAGCTGGCAGCGGCAAATAATGAGGTCACTCTGCTCCGGAGGTTGATGCCCTCTTTAGGCGAGGCTAAGCAACGGCAGCAGCGCCAGCTGTTGGAGGAACAGGAGCAACGACTGCAGCGACAAGACCAGGAGCTGGCAAGGCTGAAGCAAGAGTTGAATGTGAGTCGGGTATGAAGTGCTCCAGGACCCCTGCTGCCTTTAGTGTCTCTGAAGCTCTGAAGTGTTGTCCTGAGTCTGAAGTCCTGAGTCCTGAATCCTGTCCTTTGCAAGGTGCTCCAGGACCACTGCTGCCTTAAGTGACTACATACATAATTGATGTAAAGAGACGCCTTGGTGATGCAAATTGATGCATGAGTGATAAATCGGCCCTCCCATTTCTCCTGTTACCCGGGGCTGATCACAGTCATTACACGTTCCCATATTTTGTTCCGCTCAGGAGGGCCTCGGCAGAGAAGCGCAGCTGAAACACCAGCTTTTCGAAACTGAGTTGCACAGACAAACACCACCAAGTCCAGGAGATCAAGGTATTGTGTCGGTGGACGCACAGCAAGCACCTTTGCCTCGAGAGACTTCTCCTGCACCTCCCTCCTTGTGTGCTGATGACAGGGAAGTAATCAGTGTTGCCATGCCTGTCCAGCACCAACAGCAACAGCGGCAGCAGAAGCAGCAGCAGCAGCAACAACAACACCCACAGCAGCAACAGCAGCTGCAGCAACAGTTGCAGCAACAGCAACAACCGCAGCAGCAGCAACAGCAGCAGCAGGAACCGAGGTTGCTGCTGGCAGCTGATGGAGGTACCCTAACTCCTCGTGCTTTACATGCGTCAGTGCATGAGCTGGCACAGGTGGGGCTCTGTGTGTACGTGCATGTGCATACATCACTACATGAGCTGGCACATGTGGATATATTGCTTATGCGGCTTCCTTCCTTGTTTTGTTTAGGTGTACTGGTACCACAACACCATAGTACCATAATGAGCTCCGCATCACACTCACTCTGATACGTTGGAGCGATTGAAGGGGAAGATTTGTAATGCGACGCTGGGAGGAAAGTGGGATGAATTGCATTTGCAATATGCGCGTGTTTAAGTTGTCTTGCTTGCGAGGTTCCTGCGCAGGCACACGCTAGAGCAATGAGCAGCGAACTGCAACTAGTGCATATGGAGAAGGACTATGCTGTCCTCAAGGTATGGAAGTGCTTTTGATTTCCTGCCCTTGGCTTGCACCGTCTCCTGTAAGATTCACCCATTCTATAAAGCTCCTTTTGCTCATCATTAAAGTTGCGTTGGGAGCAGCTATGGTCGATCCCCTTTTCAATGTAGTAGCAAACCAGAACACCTCTCTCTAAGCACCTCTCCTCAAGGCAGTATTCATAAATTTGTAAACCCTATGCTCATGGTGTAAAATGCTTAAGCCATCCTTTTGTGCTCACGCGCAAATTGTAGGGTGAAGTAGCCTCCCTGTCATGTACACTCCAAAAGGAGCGAGGGGTCGCCCAGGCTGCCCAGGAGATGGCACAGTCTGCGTTGAAGCAGATGCACAGCACCGAGCTTCATTACCAGCAGCTGGTGGTCGGCCTGGAGGCAAAATTGAAGTCACGCAGGGTACGGTGTGGTGGGGCATTCAAAGATGAAAGAAAGGGGGATTTTGTGCAGGAACACCCACGTATTGCTTGCAATGTTGGCGTGAAATATTTCTCACTCAAAAAGATTGACTTTGATTCTGGCCTGTACCACATTACTTTTCACTTTTCTTTTTAGGCCTTTGCAGCTCACTCCTCCCTCACTTAACCAATATCCTCCTACGTTAACAGATGCGACGTTGGGCATCCGACATGCCGTCAACAACACAGTTACCACCACAGACCCAAGTGCCATACAGCATGCAGCCTGCTGCTGCAGCCTGTCCAGATCCAGACGGTTTGCCTACTTTTCAACAGACGGGACAAATTGAGAGTAGAGGGGGCAGCATACAAGAAGATGGTAGTGTACTAGAGGGCCGCAACGCCTCCTCCTTGATCAGCTCTTCGACAGACATGATGCTCTCTCAACATGAAGCTGATGATGGAGAAGTGAACGACGACTTATTGTTGCCAGAAGTTGCTGCGTTGTTTGATATGAGGCACAGGTTGTTGCAAAACTAGCGCCTGCTGCGTCGTTTCATTGTATTTATAATTAGGTTTCACATCAAGTGACATGACAGTTTGCCTTGTGTTTTTTGTACATACAGAATGGGATGTACTATGTTTTGTGAGCCAATCTATGGCCCCAACCATTCTTTACACATACACACACAATAAATAGGCCCAAATGCTGCCGCTATCTACATTCCAATTATTGTCATTTATTTATACGACTTATGACAACCGCATTTTGTGTACGTTGTATACATTGAAACATTTTTGTAGAGGCGGTGAAGAGCTTTTAACTGCTGGTACCGTACCAAAGTCTTCCCCTTCATCATATTGTGTGTATTAACACTAGCAGCGCAACCTTATCTTTTATTTTTTCTTTTGGGATGCTCATATAAATTAAGCTGCGCTAACAAGCCAGAGCAACAAAGAGTCTTGTTTCCTAAGGAGTGCTGATCCTTGGCATTCCATCCAGGAATTCTTGACCGCCTCAAGCGCTTAATGATTTCGGCTCCATCTGAAGAACAAAAAGTTTGGAGAAAGTTAAGTCATTTCCGCTTACAAGGTTTACAAAAAGTTTGCAGCTACCAAACATTGAGTCACTTCTTTCCACAGCACTGCTCACTGCACCCTTGGTCACCAAACAGCACTGCTCACTGCACCCTTGGTCCACAGCACTGCTCACAGCACCCTTGGTCCACAGCACTGCTCACTGCACCCTTGGTCACCAAAACTTGTATGCCCGACAAACGAGTTTGCTTGGCCTGCCTGCCAAGTTTCAGACCTGGACGTTGGCTGCGTGGCTCTGGCCAGGCCCTGAGTCTCAACTTTTACATAACTCGTTTGAGAGTGCGCCCAGGAGCACCACCCCCTTCCCCTCCCCTCCCCCTGACACCGCAAGGCTGCCTGATTTGTAAGTCTGGGTCACTGTGCAAGTTTTGGGGGCGGGGGGTGCGCTGGGCGGGCCTGCGCGCCCTGGTGTGAACTTTACTGGGAATCCATCAAACCTAGGGGCTGCGCCCCATGACTGGGGCTTCGCCAAAAAGCCAGGAGCCAGCCAGGATAAGAGCTAACTAAGCCATAGCAATGACTGGTGCGTAGGGTTGGCCAGAACCATATATATACGGTGTGTATACAGAATGACAGGGGGCAACTGAGGGAGTACGGGAGCACTTCAGCAGCACCGCCAGCTGCCACTAGCAGATCCACCTTCTCTATACAGCACCGACCTAACGTCAGACAAAATACCACAGTTGAAATTTGGGGTTGAAGCGGTTGAGTTCAACTGCTCACTTAAATTTAACCGCTTCAACCGCTATTTAAACGAGGCTGTAGTTTCGGAATAAAACTGGCTATGATCCCGATTGTAGTTAATTACAAATAAGCTAAAAAACTGTATTGTCTGTTTGGGATGTTGAGAGGCTTCCTGAAATTATTGCAACCATTCATCACATACACGAATGGGATCCTTAAGCTTGCAGCAGCTACCTGCATTTTCCCCTTTTATTTCTATATAGGCGATAAACAACAGTGGTTGAAATCCAGGGTTTAAGCGGTTGAAATAAACCGCAGTCAAAATCTGCGATTGAAGCGATTAAAATCAACTGCAAAATCCTGTACACAAAAACACGATTGAAGTGCGGTTGAAATCATTTCCACCGAGGGGAGTGTTAGAAACTCACACTAAATTCCACCGCGGTTGAATTCAACCGCTTCAACCGCACTTCAACTGATGCCTGTTTTTGCCTGACGGAAGATCTCAGCATTCTCCAACGTGACATTCACATTATCAAGTACTGTGACTAGACCGCAGAACCAGCTGAGCGCCGCGCAGGAACAGCAAAAAGACCTCTGCTCCATTCTTCAAGCAAGGAGCCTCCGTTTCCCTTTTGATGCAGGGGTTTTACGGTATCCGGTACCAAAGTGGCTCCTTTTCCTTAATTAATGTGGGGAGCGGTTATTCACTGCCTGCATACCACTTCTTTTTGTGTACACGATTTGCAAACAAAATCATTTAAAGAGTTCCAGGAAAATCTAAAGGTTTGCAACAATGGAAACAGCTTGCAAGAGTGTTATTTGACAGTAACATTCTTCTTGTCTTAGACTTCAACAACAAAGCTATCTGCAGCAAATATCTTAGCACATGTATCAAGGTAGATTTAAAGATTTGCTTTGCTGTTAGCATGTCTCGGACGTTCTTCCGATTTGATGACAACAACAGGTTGGCTTCAAGCGCAAAGTGATCCATGGACTATTACTGTTTAACAGGAACTGCTTGCGCACGGCTTTCCTTTTGAGGCCTGGCTATCTCAAACAATAAGGTAACTCAGTCGTACACGTATTTGCTCCACACCCTCAGAGATACTAGCCTGGGTGCCACATTTTTTAAAGATAATGTGCCCAACTGACAACCCCTGATGGTGTAATGATTTCTGCCTCCCTATGTGATCCCTTTATAACGGCTCTTATTCCTTCTTATATGTTTACAGGTGGAAGCAACACAGTGCTGTGGTTGTTGTTAATCTTCTGCAAGATGCTTGCTCCCCACATAAATACAGGATACGTTTCTGCAGTTTAAGAGTCTAAGTTTTCATTTCATTTATGCACCCTTGTAGCTAAGCTATTATAACATTTCAACTTCAATTCTCATCACGCAGGCTGATATAACGAGGCTTTGTAAAGACACCGGACCTGAAATTGCCGAAAACAGCAAAAGGCACAGAAATCTTTGCAGCAATCGTTAAAGAGGGCTTCCATCTAGTACTGCAAAGCTCTCCACAGTTGTATTTCTTTGTGCAGCACCATCTACGGCAATCGCATGCTAAATCCTTTAATTAATGGTTCTTGGTTATGATCACAATTTCAAAGAGTGAAGAGTTTGCTTTAAGTTTCCGCTTCACCCTTTCTTGTTTCTCACGTGTGCTCTCTCTCTGTCTTGCACCGTCTTGTTGCATCTCTTGGGCAGATCTGCGTGAGCTTTTTCCCGATCTGCACGCACAGATCAAAGTAAACAAGCACACGATGGTACAGAAGGTCGATTATTAATAAGCTGGCGAGCTACGTTCAATAAGTGGTCACACTCTTGTGCTTCCCAACTTGCTTTTAAGCTCCATTTATAAGCATCCCTTCTTGACGATCATTCCTCTCACCACATGCCAAACTTAATAAAAAGTTAATACCAAGAACTGATTAGACAAGGCAGTATAGGAAAGGACATAAGCTATAAGTAGATCCTTTTTGACAAATGACGCCTTTGGAGAAGAGAAGAATGTTATACTCTGCCGCACGGATTCGAATACACAACAAAAAGCGTGCCGCTCAGTGCAACCATATAGACGGCTCACCAATCTGCCCCATCTGCCAAAAGCTTGACGTCACCTACTGCCCATTGTAAATAAAATCCCATTGTAAATAAATTGATCATAAATAAGCATAACGCTGCTGGACAAGCGATACTGAAAGCGAGGTACACAGGGTGCCTGCCTGCTAGCACAATCTAATATAGGGAGTCGTGCAACAATGAGGCAACAAAGCATTTTACGCCCTTCCGAGGAGACACAGATAGGAATGATTCCAAACCGGCTTTTTCTATCCAATCTCAATGCACAACAACGGCGGAAATTTAGCAAGCTAGATGCAATATAGTTGCTCCGACCCAGCAACTACGCCCCAAACGAAACCCAACAAACACGTATCAAACTAGGTCTGCCAAAAACTAGGTCTGCCAAAAATGCAAGGGGGTTGCCCATGATAATTATGCAGATGGCGCTGCCAATCCATGCCCCCCCTGGCTATGGAACCAAGACATACCAGACAAACGCGATGTACATCTGATCTAACTTAGATTTGAAATCAAGCACTGTGTAGCCACTTCTCCTATCCAACAGGCAGGAAAGGCACAAGAACAACAAGCTGTTAATGCCTTGCTCACTCGGACACCGCAAAACCCTTCACACCATCCTGCTAGGAGCAACAGGCACCATTTACAGCAGCCATACAAGGAACCACTCCACAGCACTCATAAAAAATCAAGCCTATCTACATGCAATTAGATCCGCAACAAAATTCATACAGCTGAGACCAACCAATTTTAAGTGCCTTCTTTTGGTGCAGAACACAAATAAAACAACCGCCACCTTTCCCGTGACGTGATCTTTCAGTAAAGATACTCGGAGCCTGCATGTGTTGCAAACCCCGAATTCCTGAGAAAAGTTGCCGAGATGGAATTCATATTGGCATTTTTATATATACGAGTCCATTGTTCGCATGGGAGCCGATATTGGGGAAACTCGTGGTTTTGATGTTCAGGTGTTTTTCGTAAAGGCGGAATACGGAAATTAAATCTTATAATATTTTCATCGTGGCCGGGTTGGATTCTTGCGTGGAGGGGCGATGCATGCAGCACTGCTCCTTTCCTGCTTGTTAGCTGCTTGCAGCTTGCAAGTGTTTGCTGGGTAAGGGCAGCTCCTAATAACTAACAACATATGGTTGAGCTGTTGCAGTGCACACGGGCACACTTGCATGCAGGCTGTGTAGCCCTCCTGTGGCACCCTCCAGAGACGCACAACTTATGGCCCTCCTTATTTCTTGGCATGTGCAGGAGGGATTACTATGACTTGCTGCAAGTCCCCAAAGGCGCTAGCGAGGCAGTGATCAAGCGTTCGTTTAGGAAGCTGGCGCTCAAGTACCATCCGGTTCGTGTAGTGTAGCCCCACGGAACGAAAGGCTGAAAGCATTTTGCTATCTCCTCTGTTTGTCGGTCAGAACTTGCACACACATTCACACACATACACGCACATGCACACTCAAATACCTATCTCCCCTGTTCTCCACGCCTGTAGGACAAGGCCACTGGCACAGAAAAGGAAAAGGAGGTCTCATCCAAACTGTTCACAGACATTAGCCACGGTGAGTTGTAAACAAAAAAACGCTGCTCCTTTCCCCTCGCAAGCCAGCGGTCGCAGGTCCTTACGACAATAAAATTATGACGATATTTCGCTGGCATTGCTAGTGCAACACGGAGTTTTCACTCAAAGGCCACATTCTCAAGAGACACACCACACATACACACACACACACACTCTCTCTCTCTCTCTCTCTCTCTCTCTCTCTCTCTCACACACACACACACACACACACATGCATGCACATGCACACACACACACGCACACATACACACATACACA
>Ga0307974_1002771_pt1:2500-10000 | contig 12525 bp, 14 predicted proteins | sample OrgLakmetagen784_FD_201812 | JGI IMG/M metagenome (GOLD analysis project Ga0307974, IMG submission 201812) | Saline water microbial communities from Organic Lake, Antarctica - #784 | ecosystem: Environmental > Aquatic > Non-marine Saline and Alkaline > Saline | place: Antarctica... | reverse complement strand
ATACCGCAAGGAGGGTCAGCCGCCCCAGATACACATGCTTTGGATCTGGGCCATCTGTTTGCTTTACAACAAGAAGCAAGGCAGGTGGTGGGGCAGGAGTAGATCGGACACATTCGGAAGACTTGGAATTTTCTCAGACGCAGGGGTATTTGCTCGCTTGCCTTTTCTTTTTAATGCAGGCTGGTGTAAGCAGCCACAGGTTTGATTTTTAATTAGGCAGAAATTGACCATCGCATTAACGCCAGGTTTTGGCCTGTTAGGTCCCCCCATGTAAATCCAAATTTCAGCCAACTGAACAAAAAGAACACAAATAGTGTAATCACTATCGGCATGGATTAGGAAAGGTGCAATTTTGTGTTCTGCACCACCCAATGGATGCAGAGTCACACAACATCCCACCTGGAGACTAAGAACAAGAGAAGCTTTTCATTGGGGATCAGGTGGTTGGGAGGCAGAAACCTGCACACCACCAGAAGTATTGCTCGGAAATTTGTGGGGGTTGTGCTCAATGTCTCGTCCCATCTGTATGATGCGTGTTGCGGATCTGATTGCATGTAAGCTTTATTTCTTCACGGGTGCTGTGGCATGTAGGCCAGTAACTCCGGGGCTGTGGAGTGGGTTCCTTGTGTGGCTGCTGTAGATGGTGCCTGTTGCTTTTAGCAGGATGGTGTGGAGGGCTTTGCGGCGTCCGAGTAAGCGAGGCATTCGCAGCTTATGTGTTTCTCGTGCCTTTTTTGCTTGTCGGGTAGGTGAGGTGTCTACACAGTACATAATTACAATTGAATGTTTGGTTGTATGTCTTTTGGTTTCATAGCCAGTATGGGTTGGCAGCGCCATCTGCTCGTTCATCATGGGCAGCTTTTCTTGCAATATTGGCAGACCTAGTTTAATACGTGTTCGTTAAATTTTGCTTGGGATGTGATTGCTGGGTCGGGGTAACTATACTGGTTGCTTCTGGATTGCTAAATTGTTGCCGCTTTTGCGCCTTGAGATTGGAAGGTAAGAGCCTTGTTGGGATCAATGCTATCTGTGTCTCTTGTGAAGGCGTATGATGCCTTGTTGTACCTATGTTTCACAACTGCCTACATCTGCTTGTGCTAGCAGGCATGCACACTGTGTACCTTGTTGGATCGCTTTGAGAAGCATTTGCCCAGCAGCGTTGTGCCTGTAACTTACATATTATTAATAATGGGATGACTGCAGCCTGGCAGCATATGATAGGTGCCGTCTTTCTTCTGGCAGATGGGGCAGATCAGTGGGCTTTCTATATAATTGTATTGAGCGGCACGCTTTTGGTTGCATATCAAACCTGTCCGGCAGATCAAGACACTTTTCTTTTCTCCAGAGGTGCTGCAATTTCAAAACAAATTACGGATGTCTTTCTCAACTGTGTCTTGTTTGCTCAGTTCTTGGTATTTTGTTTAGCATTTCATAGACTGATGGTTTGCAATATCTTTTGATTCAGGACGTAGTTTGTGTTGGACGTACATGCCTGATTTTACAGCATCAAGATCTGAGAAAATGGAGAGCCTTTCTGCTGGAGGCCTTGGTTGGCAGTTCTTTGGGTATCTGATAGGTAAGCTGAGGGAAGGGTTTCCATCCTTGCTGGCCAGGAGATGGATGAGTGGGTATGGGCATCAGTGTTAATGTGGATGTCATGGCCACTTTCATTTTGCTATCACAGAGCGTTTTGCTATGGCATCAGCGCACTCGTTCTCAAGAATGCCAGCATGGGCTTTGACCTTGTAGAGATAGATTGTGTCGTTAGATTGCTGGATGTGGTGTATAATGATTTCTAGCAACTTGGCGTGCTTGTGCCGTTTCATGCGCTGGGGGTAGAGGTTGCGTCTTTTATTTGCCAAATTGAACCAGCACTGTCCGTGGCAATTTGGGCGTGTTCTTTGATCAAAGCAGCAACAATTCCTGCTAGCTCGGCTATGTTTATAGTTTTGACGATGCTTGTGTCTCCAGGATTCGCTTTCAACAGAGCTGCTTCTGTTGGATTGAGGGTTGAACACTTTAGTCCCAATTGACTGAGAGCCGTTTTTTGTTTAAGATGCAACTCCCATCTGTGTGTGTAAACCCTAACCATAAGTGAAGGCCCACTCTTTCCGAATAGGGGCCACAAGTTCCAGCTAGCGCTGTTGCTGCGTATGATGCTTGGTTATGCACATGCACCTCCAAAAGTGCTGCCAGAATTCATATTAGCTGTCATTCTTGAGTCTTTGGGGAGTTGGGATATTTAGCCAGTCTTGGCAATACATTAACTTTCGGGTCGTTTCAACCTTGTAGTAGGGAGTTTGCTATCTACCCTTGACCTATGTAATACGCCAAGTCAACACACTTCATGTCCACACCCTACGTTTTGGGACAGCGACATGGAACCAAAGTAACTCCCCCAACTGTGACCTGTGTAATACTGATGATGTGCAAGATGAGCAGCATGTTCTTTTCCACTGCGCCAATTTTTTTTGCTATAGCTCAACTGCCCTCGCTGGCGGATATAGCTGTGTAACCCTTACCCTTACCCTTTTCCACTGCGCCAATCCCCACGTGATTTCTCTCCGCAGGAAATATGCACCTCTGTTTCCCCCACAAACAGGAGCCCACGATGTGTTTACTTTTTTGAGCCAGAACTAATTGCGTGTTATGAGCAGGCTGGCAGTCGCACTTCTTGACTGAAGGCCTTTTTTTTGTAGATTTGTAAACTTGCCATTCTCCGATTCTTCATCCAGGGCTCTCTCCGCGCGAGCAGTCCAGAGTTACGGATGTACGTCCTCACTATGGTCCCCAAGGTACACGGGTTCCAACACACTTTGCTAGCACAAAAACATCATCAGCCTCAGGCTAGAAACTAGAAGCAGTGTACTTGAATAACATCACCCAGAACATATCAAGTACGTTGATTTTACACAAGCTTAGGGATCCTTGTCCTCGGATCTGCAGCAGACAGCCTACTATCTACTTTGACAAGATGGACCTCTCAGCAATGGCTGCAAGACGCTCTGGGTCCACGAGCTTCTGCTGCAGGTGGTCGTGCATCTCATAGCTCCAATACCACTGTCATGCCAAATGGGCGGCAGCAATGAATGATGGGACGATCAGTTAGTAGGTGAAGAGTTTAAAATGCTGTTAGTCTTATTTGATAAGCTGGTTGTGCATTTTGCAAAACCCTTATTATCTAACTCCGGTACTTTAAACAATCAATATGGCAACATAAGAGCATTCTAGAACATACTAACCTGTCGGCCGATTACTTTCACGGTGAGGCCTGTGCAGTAGGGACATGAACATAGAGCGTTTATGCCAGAAACTGTCTGAGTTCAAAACTGTTCAGTAATAGAAAGGATCAGCGTCACAGTACAACACAAGGGGCACCTGTGTATTACCAGCCGCGGCGTGAGCCCCACTTTTTGCTGCCAAATTACCCTAGCAGATCACCCACTGAATTGGTGACTTCTATTATTGATTTGGGATATCTAAAAATGGATATTCGGCAAAATCATGAAGTGAAAAGACGCGATGATTGGCGGGATTTATAACTACCACCCTATTTCTATAGAGTTCCTGCAGGGGGTTGCCCAAATGGGTCAACAAACTGACTCCCATCAAACCTTGTGTTTAGCTTTCAGTCTGTACCACAACAGAAGTCTGATATACTGACAGCGTTTCGGGGGTGAAATGAGCTCAAGGTGGGGCGTGGTGGCCCAGTACACGTGCATTGATTGGGCCATGTGCCCAATGCTAAGGCTACACACTCGTCCTGGCCAGCAGGGCCGTGTATTTCAGCCAAAACAATTGTATTAACGATCAAGCCATATAGTTTCATATTAATTGCAAATGTTTGGGTTCTGCCAGGGATGTGTCATACGTTCATTTGGGACCTCCATACGCTAACATACATGCTATATATGAAATACGCAGATAATACGATCGTTTTTCAACAATCTTGGGAGTGCCGGTTTTTGACTCAAAATGAACCTGATTCACCCCAAAATTACCCAAAACGTTTCCTACTCTTTTCCTATATATTGTATGTTACTAATATATTATATTACAGCATTGGATGCCCGCTGCAAGGCTGTTTAGGGGCTGCAAGGCTGTTTAGGGGGCGGAAATTGCCATTGGAAAACTGCCTAAAAAGGCCAAAAATTAGCAAAATTCGGCAAACTTTGCAGTCATATGATACGGCCAGCCCAATTTGTTCAATACGGAAAATACGCGTTAATTACGATACGACGTGTTATACAAGTACAGCGTATCACACATCCCTGACTTACGTCCAGTGTCCCCCTGGAGAGGGGTTTACATAGTGGATAACAGCAGCCACATGTGAGGCTGCCGTTTTTTTTGCTGGACTTCGTCAGCAACCAGTTTTAAGTAAGCTGTAAAGCTTAAGGGGGAGGCTGGTCTCAGCCACTGAGTAGTAAATGATAAAGTCAGCTCAAAACTGGTCTCAACCAGCACCATTTCTTATGGTCAAACGTACACTGGTCGCAGCCGGTGCAACCACATTTTTTAAAAAGGCGATTAAAGCCATTAAGATTGGGCATGCGCACAATGTGGAAGTAGGGAGTGGATGTCGAAAGGCGCCTTTACTGTGCAGGGTATCGTTCCTCATGTTCAAGCATTCGACGACACCTCTGCTTCATACAAATTAGACTGCTTCATACAAATTGGACTGCTTCATACAAGTTGGAGACTGTTGCTGCTTGGCAGCTCAGTCTGACCCATCCTCACTCACCAGGGCGGTCTGTGTGCTGGTCCAAGGAGTAGATGAGGGTCAAGGAGGGCACCGCAATGGCTAGCACAATGAGGGTGGGCTGCGTCAACGGATGGGAAAGGTCATACAAAAAAAACAATGAGCACAATTGTACTTGTTTTTATATATGACGCAGCATGCTCATGAGACGGCTTTTGGGTCATACACTAGCAAACACAAGTAGCATGTACCCTGCGAGCAGGGTGTGCCTGCCAGGAGAGCTGGACGGCCGTACTCCGCGCCTAGTCTATGCGTTCTGAGTGTCATCATCGCAGCATGATGACATTCAGAGAGCACAGTTGACCAGCAGTACCTGACTCGTGCAGTCCATGCGTGTCGCAGCATGATGGCATTCAGAGAGCAGACTTATCCAGCAGTACTTGATCCTTTCAGAGGTGTGCAAAGGCATGCAAAGGCATGCAAAGGCGTGCAAAGGCGTGCAAAGGCGTGCAAAGGCGTGCAAAGGCGTGCAAAGGCATGCAAAGGCATGCAAAGGCATGCAAAGGCGTGCAAAGGCGTGCAAAGGCGTGCAAAGAAAAAGAAAAAAACTACACAGGCAGCAAAACACTCCCTGCAACAATTAAGGAAAAGGAGACACATTGGCCCGAAGTGGCGTGAGTCTCCCCCACCAAAGGAAAAGAAAACTAGGAAAGGCATGGACACAAACACGTGCTGCGGCACAAATACATGCAAGAAACACAGCACACTTGACGACACGTGCCGACGGCAGCAGTGAAATGCCTGGCAACTGAGCGCTTAGTGGCAACACTGCACGTGAATAAAGGTCAGTTGGCTTAAACAGGCAGTCAGCCTGGGATGGCTGCTCAACCTCAACGCACGTGAATATTGTAGCCCAGAAGGAAAAGTAAACACCAGGTTGCTTGCGCAAGGCAGGCACACTGTGCCAGCTTGTGACACGGCCAAATAAGTTGCGGAATAATGTACAACAGTGTAGTTTGTTGCAAGTGAGCACATGCTCAAGCCCCTTTGCCGATGTGTGTGTGTGTGTGCCTTTCTTCTCTCACGGCAGCTGTTTTGTGTGTGTGTGTGTGTGTCTTTCTTCTCTCACGGCAGCTGTTTTCCCCTCAAAAGAGCTTCAAGGTTTTCTACTCACAATGATGGTCCAGATGACCTCGAGGGTGGTGTGGTGTGTGAACCTTTCAGGCATGGTCTGCTTGGTGTAGTGGAACTTGGTGGCAACCTGAAGAGCAATTTCCCACAGAATGTAACGCACAGTAAGTCACGTTTTAACATACAAACAACGAGCTGCACGCGAACAAACACACACAACACTTACCCACCCACAAACGCATGCACGCACGCAGTTGAACCCAGATGTAGCAGCACAACAAAAACCCCTTCTCTGTAACTGTTAACATTGATTCCATCAAAATTACGTGCATACATTGCGCTCTTGTAACACAAAGCCGTGTGAGCAGGACTCCAGAGCCATGAACTCTGATAAGGTCAGCACCCCCACCACAAAGCAAAAGGGAGGAAGTGCAACACTGCGTACGACTGCGGAAGTTCAGGACCCCGGAATCGTGAACTCTGAGTAGGTCAGCACCCCCACCACAAAGCACAAGGGAGGAAGTGCAACACTGCGTACGACTGCGGAAGTTCAGGACCCTGGAACCATGAACTCTGATTAGGTCAGTACCCCCACCACAAAGCAAAAGGGAGGATGTGCAACACTGCGTACGACTGCGGAAGTTCAGGACCCCGGAACCATGAACTCTGATTAGGTCAGCACCCCCACCACAAAGCTAAAGGGAGGAAGTGCAACGCTGCGTACGACTGCGGAAGTTCAGGACCCCGTACCTGGGCTAAAAGGTACAGCACCAGGAATGTGACAGAGATGACGAAGAACATGACCTGCGACATAACAGTGTTCATGAGGAAAGGGAAGCGAGTGGAGAAAAGTTGGAAGGGTCAAACGCGAGTGAGCGTGCAGCACGTAGCATAAGCGTAGCATAAGCATGCAACACGTAGCATAAGCGAGAGTGAGCATGCAACACGTAGCATAAGCATATACACATAGCATAAGGATGAGCATGCAACACGTAGCATAAGCGAGAGTGAGCATGCAACACGTAGCATAAGCATATACACGTAGCATAAGAATGAGCATGCAACACGTAGCATAAGGATGAGCATGCAACACATAGCATAAGCGAGAGTGAGCATGCAACACGTAGCATAAGCATATACACGTAGCATAAGGATGAGCATGCAACACGTAGCATAAGGACGAGCATGCAACACGTAGCATAAGGACAAGAAGCCTAGTGCTATGTGTGAATATCCAGGAAGTGCTGATACAGACGGACGCAGTGAGGCATTTCTATGCGTATTCATGCAAGAAGCGCTGGGACAGATGGACACACTGAGGCATGTCTTTGCGTATTAATGCATGCAGGAAGCGCTGGAACAGACGGACGCAGTGAGGCGTTTCTATGTGAGGCAAAGCAACAGTTCTTTGTACCTTGCATTTAGACCAAGGGAAACATTTATCTTATTTCTGGGCGATGCAAACCTCTAACTTAGCCCTTTTGATTTCAGTGCCATCCAGTTACTTTCTAGAATTCCATGTAGTTGATTTCCACGTAGATTTGAGCAGCCGCCTAGGGCTAAATGTCTTATCAACCCATTATGATCAACTACTCACGTCGTGGTGGAGGTCAAACATTGCCTGCGAAGGACAAGGAAGAGATGATAAGTTAGTATGCAAAAAATGT
>Ga0307974_1002769_pt1 | contig 12532 bp, 11 predicted proteins | sample OrgLakmetagen784_FD_201812 | JGI IMG/M metagenome (GOLD analysis project Ga0307974, IMG submission 201812) | Saline water microbial communities from Organic Lake, Antarctica - #784 | ecosystem: Environmental > Aquatic > Non-marine Saline and Alkaline > Saline | place: Antarctica: Organic Lake... | reverse complement strand
CACGAACTTGCGGGAATGGCTCATCGACCGATTCAGCCGCGACGAAGCGAACACAGTCATACCTGAATGGGCGCTGGACGACCTGGAGCTTGCGAAGCAGATGAACCGCGAAGCAGAGACCGCCGAAGAACCCTTCACCAACGGATTCACCGAGAAGACCCAAGAGGAAACCGACATGGAACTGCAAGCACAACTGGACGCCGCACTGGCGGAGAACGCGACCCTGAAAACTCAGGCCACCAATTTCACTGAGCGAGAGACCGCGTTGCAGGCGCGCGAAAGCGAGCTGGACAAGGCGAAAATCAAAGCCGATATCCAGAGCTTTGCTGACGCCGGCCGCATTCTGCCAGCGGAAGTGAACGAAATGGTCGAGTTTGCCAGCGGCCTGGACGCGGAGAAAACCGTCGAATTCAGCGAGGGCGTCAAGGCCACTCACCGCGAGCACTTCATCGCCATGCTGGCCAAACGCCCCGTCGCCGTTGATTTCAGCGAGCACAGCCGCGAATCCGCAGAGCCCCTGAAGGCAGAGACCCCGAACGCCACAGCAGAACGCATCACCGCCTACCGCGAAAAGAAAGAGAGCGAAGGCTCCAGCGTCACATTCGACCAAGCACTGCGCGCCGTGAAAGCGGGTACCGACAAGTAAACGAGCCAATCCCACGCATAAGCGGCCAAAAGGCCAAAGGAAAACAGCCATGCAAAACGACGTACTAACTAAGAGCTTCAAAGCCGAGGCAGCCATCCTGGGGCACCACATTGTGACCCTGGGCGTCGCCAGCCAATCAGCCGTTACAGCCAGCGCGGTAAGCGAAGTGCTGATCGGCGTATCGCACAACCTGGACGCGGCGATCAACACCAGCGCGGACGTTGTTGTCGCGGGTACACCCATGGTCAAGGCGGGCGCCGCGATCACCAAGGGCTCCTATGTGACCACCAACGCATCAGGCGAGGCCATCGCGGTATCCGTTGGCACCGACCGGACCATCGGCATCGCTCTGGAAGGCGCCAGCACAGGCGACCTGATCCCTGTTCTTCTGTCCGTGGCATAAGCGGACGGATAGCAGACCCGAACAACACCAGATAAAGACCCGAGGAAAAGTAACATGTCACAAAACCCGTTCCCGACTAACCCGGACCTGACCGCGATCGCCATCGCGTACCGGAACAAAAACCTAATCGCGGATCAGATCCTGCCCCGCACCCCTGTCAACGCGCGCGCATTCAAATGGACCGAGATCCCGAAGGGCCAGATGATGACCGTGCCTGAAACTTCAGTAGGCCGTCGCGGCACCCCGAACGTGGTTGAGTTCGGAGGCACCGAGCGCAACGGATCCTGCGACGACTACGCCCTGGACGACATCGTGCCCCAGGACGACATCGAAGCCAGCGCCAGCGCTTCCAACTTCGACCCGCTAAACACGGCAACCACCGGCCTCACCGCATTGATTGAGCTGGACCGCGAAGTACGCGTCGCCACCTTGGTCTTTGACCCGAGCGTGTACGAGCACAAAGCCGCGCTGGACGGTACGAGCAAATGGGACGGCCTCAACGGCGCCGGTGATCCCGTCGACCCAATCCCGGTTATTGGCGACGCGCTGGACGTTCCGATGATGCGCCCGAATGTTCTGATCCTGGGACAGAAGGTAGCGACCAAGCTGCGCCAGAACCCGAACTTCATCAAGGCGTATAACGGCAGCCTGGGCGACACCGGCATGGTACCGCTGGACTTTATCGCCGGCCTGTTTGGCCTGGACGATATCGTGGTAGGCCAGGGGCGGATCAACATCGCCAAGCCCGGCCAGCCGGTCCAGATCATGAACGTCTGGGGCAACCACGCGAGCCTGATCTACCGCAACCCGCAAGCGCGCCCGGATCGGGATGTCACCTTCGGTCTGACGGCCACCTGGGGCAGCCGGATGGCGGGCGACTGGTACGACCAGAACGTCGGCATGCGCGGGGGCCGCCAATTGCGCGTCGGCGAGAGCGTGAAGGAAATCATTATGGCGACGGATTGCGCCTACTTCTTCGAGAACGTGCTGAGCTCATAAGCCTCGGAGCCATTGGGCGCGGGCCTGACTGAGAGCGGGCCCGCCTCCATCCCCACAGAAGGAACAGCACCATGAAAGTGACCCTCAAACAAGGCGCGGTTATTGGCGGCAAACTTCGGGCACCAGGCGAGCAAGAGATGAGCGCCGACGATGCCAAGCTGGCCGCAGAGCTGGACGTCCTGGAAGGCGAGGCAGCCACCGATGAGAAAGCCCAGGACAACAGCGAGGCACCGGCTAAAGTGCCGGCTTCGAAAAAGGCGAAGGTTTAAACCGTGCCCTACATCACGCAGGCAGAGCTGGCGGACCGGTTCGGCAGTGACGAGCTGATCGCCCTCGCGGATCGAGACCGGGACGGCGTTGCAGACGCGGCCGTTATCGACCAGGCCATCACCGACGCCGAGGCGGAGATCGACGGCTACCTGGCAGTGCGCTACACCGTGCCACTGATTAGCGCCTCCGCCGGGATCAAGACCATCTGCGCGGATATCGCCCGGTACCGGATGATGGACGACCGGCCCCTGGACGAGGCGGTCAAACGCTACGAAGCCGCCGTCCGGTTTCTGCGCGATGTAGCCACCGGCCGGGCCAGTCTTGGGCTGACCTCCCCCAGCGACGCCCAACCGTTCCGGTACGCAGCCAGCAAGGGCGTCAGCGACCGCACCATGAGCCACAAGACCCTGGAGGGCTACTGATGGCACAAACGAACGTCACGCTGGACCCCGTCGCTGTCAAGCAGCTACAGGAACGGTTAGCAGGATTCACCGAGACCCGGGCACTAATGACCCGGATCGGCCGGGTAATGAAGACCGATACCCAGATGAACTTCAGGCGAGGCCAGAGCCCCCAGGGCGAAACGTGGGCACCGCTGAAAAGCCGGAGCGGGCAACCCCTGCGAAAGACCGGACGGCTTATGCGCAGCATCGACTACCAGGCAAGCGACGACGAAGTGGTGATCGGCACCAACGTGAAGTACGGACCCACGCACCAATTCGGCGCCGTCATTAGGCCGAAGAACGGCAAGCTGCTGCGCTTTAAAATCGGCGGCCGGTTCGTTTTTGCGAAGAAAGTCACCATCCCGGCCCGCCCCTTCATTGGCCTGGCGGCCCGGCAGCTCAAGAAAATAAACGAAAGCATCGACAAGTGGGCAGAAAGTAAATGATCAATCTGGACAACGCCCTGGCCGCGATCGTTGAGGCCGCCCGGGCGCAGTTTGGCCCGGAGATCGGAGACATCGAAAGCCACCCGGGCGAGTTCACCGAAGACGAGCTGCGCCGATTCCATGTGGGGCGCGTAGCGATGCGGATCGCCCTGCTGGACGTCACCGAAGTACAGGTATCCGGAACCGGCGCCCGGGCAGCCATGGCAACCATCGGCCTGTTCGTTATCGCCACCGACAGACGGGACAACAAGCGCAACGCTGCTGCCCTGGCCACGGTTTCCGAAGCGCTGGAATGGCTCAGCTTCAACCAGTTTGGTGACGATCGGCTAATGCCGGCGGACCCGAAAACCATCAGCGCACAGAACCTGTACTCAGGCGACCTGGACGCATCCACCGGCGTCGCCTTCTGGGGCGTCCGCTGGCAACAGCGCATCAAAGCAGCAAACTAACGAGGAAAGCACCATGAGCATTATCGATCGGACGTTTATCGGCAAGGGCGAGATCCACCTAAAAGTACGCGGCGGCACCACCGCCCTTCTGCCCGTTGGCAACTGCAGCGAGCTGACCGTGTCATTCGAGGAAGACAGCAAGTCGGCCCTGGACTTCACCAGCCCGGGCGGCGGCGAAGCGAACAGCCTGACCCGGATCACGCAGTTTACCGGCAACATTAAGCACCTGGACATCAGCGCGGACAACCTGGCCCTGGCCTTGCGCGGCGCCGTTGAGCAAGTGCTGGGAGGCACCGTTGTCACCGACGAAGCCCAGCCCGCCATCGGCGTACTGAACGAGCTGGTGCCCTTCGAGTTTCTGCCAGACCTGGGCGAAACCCTGAGCGTCACCGACGCAGAATCAAGCGCACCGCTGACCGCCGGCGTCGACTACGAAGTCACCCGCACCGGCATCAAGATCCTGGATGGCACGAACATCGGCGCCACCGGAATCCTCGCAACTTACACAAAAGCGAAGCAGGAGATCATGCAGGCGCTGGTCGCGGCTGGCCAGGAATTCAGGATGGTCTTCAACGGCCTGAACGAAGCGCAGAGCGGCAAGGCTGTGAACATCAGCATCCACCGCGTGAAGTTCTCACCCGCCCAGGGCCTGAGCTTTATCGGCGACGATTTCGCAGAGATGGACACCGGCTTCAACGCCCTGTCCGACGCCACGATCGCAGGCGATGGCGTTTCAAAATACATGAAGGTTATTCAGGAACTGTAAGGCAGACACCGACGGCCGGCGGGATAACCGGCCCCTTATTCCCCACCGATAAAGCAGGCGCCGAATGGCTCTCAAAGACTCCGTCCTGAATGTTGTTATCCGCGCGAAAGACGCCACCGGCGACGGCTTCCGAAGGCTGCGCGGCAGCATACGAGGCGCGGAAGGATCGACCAATAAACTCGGCGACAGCATCAAGCGGGCCGTTGTCGCCATCGGCGCCCTGGCGGCGACGTACCTGTCGCTGCGCGCGATTACCGGATTCTTTACCGCCGCAGTTAAAGAAAGCGCAGACTTCGAGGAACAGCTCGCCAAGGTCGAGGCCGTCAGCGGGGCCACAGCCGACGAGATGGGGCGCTTGAAAGCAGCCGCCACCGAGATGGGCGCCGCCACCACGTTCAACGCCAGCCAGGCCGCGAACGCCATGGAGACCCTGAGCCGCGCGGGCCTGAACACCGAAGAAACCCTGCAAGCATTGCCGGAAGTGCTCGCCCTGGCGCGAGGCAACAGCATCGAACTGGCAGAGGCAGCCAGCTTGGTCACCCAATCGATCCAAGGCATGGGCGGAACCTTCGCAGAATCCGGCCGCTACGCAGACGTTTTGACCCGAGCAGCCCAGCGCGCCAACACCAACGTCACCGGCCTGGGGCAAGCCCTGAGCTACGCCGCGCCCACCGCCCGGGCCCTGGGCCTGGACGTTGAGCAGACCGCCGCCCTGGTCGGCAAACTGGCAGACGCCGGCATCGATGCAAGCCGCGCCGGTACCGCCCTGAACAGCATCTTCACCCAATTTCAGAACCCGGCGTCCAAGTTTCGCGGAGAGCTGGATGCGCTGGGCATTACCACCAATGACTTCAGCAAGGCGCTGGCGCAACTGGAGGGCGCCGGCGATAAAGGCCAGGCCGCCATCAACTCCATTGGCCAGGAAGCAGGACCGGCCCTTCGCTCGCTGCTATCAGTCGGTACCGAAAGCCTGAGAGAACTGGAAGCCGAGCTTCGAAACGCAGGCGGCGCGGCCCAGGAAGCGGCCGACACAATGGACGACACCCTGCCAGGCGCCCTCGAGCGTTTGGGCAGCGCATGGCGAACCCTTAAGCGAGCGATCGGCGACAACGTACTAGGCCCCGCCAAGGACGCCGTGGACGAGCTGGCGGCCGGCATTGCCGATTTTGTGAGCAGCGGCGGCGTCGAGAAGCTGGGGCAGGATTTCCGCGCGATGTTTATCGACATCACCGACCGGGCGCGGGAGTTCATAAAGGCGTTTGATTTTAAGAGTGCGACCGAAAAAGCCGGTACCGCCCTGCGAGAATTCGGCGACAGCCTGGCGAGCATAAAGACCGGCCTGCAAGTTACCGGAAACGTCATCAGTACGGTATTCAACGGTATCGGCTTTGTCGTTGGCGGCGCAATGGCGACGATAGCAAAGGGCCTGGCGCTTGTTGGTTTCGCGGCAAGCGGAGCCGTCCAGCTTTTGAACAAGGTGGGCATTGCTTCCGACCAGTTCGCGCAAAAGACCAGCGATCACGTTAACGCCCTTAACGCTTCCGCCGACGCAATGATGAATTATTCCGTTGGCGCGCTGACCCAGGTGGGAAAGAACCTGGGCGTGGTTGCAGAGGAAACCAAAAAGGCCACCAAAGAAACCAAAGCGCAAAAGGACGCTGCCGCCGACGCTGCTGTCGCCAACAACTTCTGGGCATTCGCCGCGAAGGGCGCCGCCGACGCCCAGGACGAAGTCAGCGCCGCTGCCGATAAGGGCGCGGTAGCTGCCGAGGAACAGGCTCAAAAAGTATCCGACCTGCAGGCCAACTACGACGAATTGAAAGCGAAAGGCACCGCTTCGGTTCAGGAGCTGGGCGAGGCCCTGGTTGCATTAAAACGGGAGCAGGACAGCGCCGTCCAGTCATCGGCAGCGCTGGAGGCGGCCTATCGAACCCTGGGCACCACCAGCCAGGCGGAACTGATCCAGGCAGCGGAGACCGCAAAAACCGCATTCGAAACCATCCAGGCCAGTGGCACCGCATCGGCAGAGGACGTTCAGCGCGCATACGCCGCCTACGCGAAGACCGTAAAAGAGACCGGGGATGAAACCCTGATCTCCGCCGTTGAGGCGGAAGGCGCAGCGCTTGGATTGACTGAGCAACTCGAGGAAGCCGGAAAGACTGGAGCCACGGCAGGCGACGAAATCAAGGGCGGGCTGGACAAAGCAAAGAAGGCGTCCGAGGACCTGGCCGCAGAGCAAGAAAATGCCGCAGCCGCCGCCGCAAAAGCGAAAGAAGCCTACCGCGAAGCCTTGGGTAATTGGTTCGCAAAAATTCTAACGTCAGCAAGAACGGCCGTGTCTGACCTTTCAGTCGCCACCCGTAACTTGTTTGAGCGGAATTACATGGGGAAGGCGGCGCAGCAAATATCCTCATCAGCGGAAACCACTACAGAAGCGATTCAAAGGATAAATGCGGAACTTGGCGAAATGCCAATGAAGCTGACAAAGGCCCAAGGTTTCCTGACCAGATGGGCCCTGGGAGTAAAGCAGGATTCTTTGATGGCCCAGAGAGCCTACTATGAGCAGAAGGTGGGCTTTGACAACCTAATGGATCGAGTGCAGGCGGGATCGATCACGCTGGAGCAACTGAGCAGGGAAAGCGCCAGGGCTAACGGCAAGTTCAACCTGATGAGCAAACAGGACTTAAGTGGGCTGCAGGAAGCGATCGAAGGCGCGCGCAACCGGATGCTAAGCCTGAACGCCACCGCCGAATCTACCCTGAACTCACTGCAGCAACGGCTGGCAGAGATCCAGGGCGACACCGAGGAAGCCCAGCGCCTGCAATACGAAGCCGAGCGCAAGCGCCTGCAGGTAGAGCTGGAAAGTGCCCAGCAAGCCGGAGCCGACAACGCGGCCGCCGATTACCAGAGAGCCCTGGATCAGCTATCGAAGATCAACACCATCGAACAGAAGAATCGCCGCGAAGCCGAGAACCAGCGCGAGCGCGAGGCAGCCGACCGGCAGGCCAGGCAAGAACAGGCTGAGCGAGAGCGCCAGGCAGCCGAGGCAACGCAGCGCCGGGACGCGAGCACAACCACGAACCGGCAAGACAGCCAGGGCAGCAGACAGACCATCGTCCTGCAGACGCCCCAGGGCGGAACCACCGAAGTACAAACGAATGACCCGGATGGATTCCTGAGCGCGCTGGAACAAGCCGGGCTAAGGAGCGCCAACTAATGCAGATTACCCTGACCGACGGGACGGGCACCGTAGAACTGCCAGCCGGACTTCAATGGCGTGACGAGTTCGGATGGACCCCCGTCGAGCACAGCACCGAGTACAGCCTTGCAGGCAACCTGGTGATCCAGGAAGGCACCCGGCAGGACGGCAGGCCCATCACCCTGTTCGGCGGAACCGAGGGCGCCTGGTGCGACCGTGCGACCTTGCGCGCGCTTTATGCCATGGCCAGCGTCCAGGATCAGACCCTGACCCTGACCCTTTGGGGAATTGCCTACACCTGCATGTTCAGACGCCCCGCCATCGAGGCCGCCGAGATCATGCGCCTGGCTGACCCCCAGGCCGACCAGCAATACGCCATCACCGTGAACTTAATGGAAGTGACACCATGACCATAACCAGCAACCAGATCGTTCTTTCAGAATCCCAAGTCATGGCCGACACCGATGACGGCGGCGGCCGCATGAGCGGCAACATTGTCGAGAGCGGATTAATCAACAACACCTTCCCCGACATCAGCCGAGTCGATCGGGTATACGGCCGCGTGAATCTGCGAAAAATGTTTATCTACGTCAACGCCGCAAACCAGGACACCCTGCTGGGCGCGCACACGATACTCAGCCAGCGGCCGGCGGACCCGAACGTCCACGCCCTGCTCTTCAGCACCGGCAGCCATACCGACCGGCGCGTGGATGCCCAGGACAGAATCGAGAGCTACGTGGTCGCCGGCAGCACCGCCCCTTTCTGGCTTTGGGGCGGGCAACTGGAAGGCCAGAGGGCGATCCAATGCCTGGCCCAGACAGTCAACACGCAAGACCCCGAGCCCGGCCAGATATTTGTGCTCAGGGATTTGACGAACGCCACCGAGCAATACGTGCGCGTTGTTGCCGTCCAGATTGCGGAGCGGACATTCACCATCGAAAGGTTCGGCAGCTTCCAGACGTTCCGCCTAAAGACCTACGTGATAGAGCTTTCCCAGCCGCTTCGCTACTCTTTTTCGGGCAGCGAGCCGAGCCCCACCGGAAACCGAAATAGCGGAAACCGAATACTGAAAACTCAGATCGCAGACGCCGCCAAGTACATGGGCGCATCGCCCCTGGCCGCACCGGCTGCCGTTGGCGACCGCAGTATCAGAGTCGCAGACGCCTACTCTGCACTGGTACCCAGCGCGCAAACCGAGAATGCCATCACCGACCAGCAAGCCGGAGCGGAGGCCGCCATCATCCGGCCAGCCAGTGAGAGCACGGTTACCGTTAATGCCGACAACGTGACCACCAACGCCGACGGCGCGGGCATTTACTACACCGGGCGGGCCATTGTTCCGGGCACCCTGGTAATAACCGGGCAGAATGGCGATTACGTCGATCACGGCGGCAAGCTGGAATACACCGGAGGCAGCAATCGCCTGAACGAAGAACTGAGCGCAGTGGACTACCAAAACGGCATCATCACGGCGTTTTATTCGGGAGGAAGCACCAGCTACAACACCGAGCTGACCTTTCAGCCCGGCGCCGTAGTGAATCAGCAGAGCAAGCAGGACTTCCTCGAAGTCAATCAGCAGACCCGCAGCCTGACATGGGTATACCAAACAGAGCCGGCAGCTTCAGAGCGCACCGTAACCGTCGAGTATCGAGCCCAGGGGAACTGGTACCTGCTGGCAGATAACGGGGCGGGAGAGCTTACCGGCGACGGCACCGGGGCAATAGCGTACACCACCGGCACAATGAACTTCACTTTGGCCGCACTGCCTGACGCGGGCACCGAAATCATCATCGCCTGGGGCGAAAAGCAAGGCACCGTAATACAGGGAGGTGCCAGCATTGCAGACACCCCAACCATCAGATTCGAGATTGGCGAAGTATTCGTCGAGGGAGCCTAAGAAATGGGAATGGTCGCACCGAGCTATAACTATTCGAGCGTACAAAACGTAAAGCGGAACCTTTCACCCGGCAGCGTAGTCGTTACCTGGAACACCGGAGGAACGCAGTACACCCTGACCGATGACGGCCAAGGCAATCTGGCGGGCGATGGAGGCGGTACCGTCAGCTACGCTAATGGCCTGCTTTTCCTGAACCCGAACCCGGCGCCGAACCCGAGCGACGGCGACTACTCAATCGACTACGAGGAATGGAGCGGGACCAGCAAAGCGAACGCAACCTTCACGCTTAATGATCAAGCCGGAGTGCAGACAAACTACGCCCCCGGCGTTGCCATGCGCGAGGGCTCCGTCGATATTCGCCTGACTATTCAGAGTGTGTCAATTCAGTGGCAATACCTCGCCGTCAAAGGAAAGGCTGACAAGTTCACCTATAGGACACAGGAGGTCACCCTGACCGATGACGGCCAAGGCAACCTCATAAGGAATAAGGGCGGGACGGCAGTCGGTACCGTGAACTACGCTACCGGAGAACTAAACCTCGACCCTCGGGAATCTGTCAGCCATGGTTTCCGTGACGAGGACGTCATATTCTCAGGCAGGTATTACTGGAAATCCGGAAGCGCATCGACAGTTGAAACCTACGCCAACACCACCGCAACAATCGGATGGACCGACCCGGCAGATCCGGTAACGGTTCTCAGTACCACCCGGCCTATCCCGGGCGTGACCATTGATCTGGTGCCAGACGCCAACCGCGCCATTATCCGAAACAGCGTGATATTCAGCATTGGCGGAACAGAGTACCGAGATCAGGACGGGGCAATCCTTAAGGACTGGTCGCCAGTGACCGACAGCGGAACCGTCGTCGGCGCGATAGATTACGCCACCGGCCTTGTGACGCTGGAAGACTACCCGGCAAACCTGCCCACCAACACCCCTGTGACATTGATCGCTTGCCTGACAACGCTGGGCCAAGCGCCCGCAACCCAGACAGTATTCAGAACCGCTGGCGCACCTTTGAGAGAAGGCAGCCTGATCGTCAACGCCACCGACATCGACGGCAGTGAGATAAGCCTGAATGCCCAGACCGACGGCAGCATTACCGGCGGTAATATTCGCGGCGGATTCGTAGACACCCAGACCGGGCTGGTTGTTATTCATTGGTCAACCGATAGCCCATTCGGCAGCGGAAACCGAGACATTCCAATCATGCCTGCCAGTGTGCGATACAGCGCCGTGAGCTTCAGCTTTCTGCCGCTGGATGCAGACCTGGTAGGGCTGGACGCCACCCGCCTGCCCAGCGACGGACGAGTACCGCAGTTCAACCGGGGCGACGTTATTGTTGTGAGCAACACCCAACAGCAGGAAGTAGTCACCGCCACCGCCGGCCAGGAAATCACCTTCACCCGGCAGAACCAGGCCGAGGTCTACATCGAGGGCGCCAACGGCAACCGGCTGGACGGCGCGCAGTACACCCTGGACACCGACGCCGGCACCCTGACCTTTGCGGATCCGCTGTCGCTGGTGGACGCCGAAGCCAACGCCGTCACCGAGCCGCTGCAGGTGTTCGATCGAGTAGAGGATATGGGCCTGGCCACCGACGTCCAGATCGGCGGGCAGATCGGCCTGAACATTCCGCTATCCCAGGACTACACCGCCGGCGACACCATCGCCAGCGCCGCCCTGCTTTACGGCGACTTACGCGCCCGGGCACACAATGCATTCCACCAGCAAAGCTGGGACGGTAGCACCTGGGATGACGAGAGAATCGGAAGCGACACCACGGCCAAGTACAACCTGGTGAGCAACCCGATCGAGATCACCAACCAGGGAGCAATACAAGAACGCTGGGCCATCCGGTTCACCAGTAGTTCCAGTTTTGAGGTGATCGGCGAAACCGTGGGCGTCGTTGCCACCGGAAGCAACACCGTAGACTTAGCGCCCATAAACCAAGCCACAGCCGCGCCTTATTTCACCATCCGGAAAGAGGGCTGGGGAGCAGGATGGGTAAGCGGCAACACTCTGCGTTTCAACACCGACGGCGGGCAGGCACCCTTCTGGGTAGCACGTACCATCGTGGCAGGAAGGGCAGTAGAAGAACGAGACCAATTCGCCACACAAAACCGAGGGGACGCTGACTGATGGCTACCAGAGTATCGGGGATTATTAATATAGATGGCGCGCCAGCCGCCAGAACCGTCCGAGCTTTTGGATACAACCCTGAGGCGCACGAAATAAGCGGGCAACCAGTCGACTTAAGTAAAACCTTGGGGCAGGCAACCAGCGCCCCTGAAACGGGCGAATACACCATAAACTTGCTGGGCGACTACAGCGCCGAGGTTTTTGTGGTGGCTTTTGATGCCTACGGGATAGATTTCTTTGGCGGGCTAGTCATGGTACTAGGTGAGCGCGTACACCCAACCACGCCTAACGGTTTCGTCTATGAGTGTACCGCTGGCGGGCAGCTTCCAGAGTCCGAGCCGGCAAGCTGGTCTACTGACGAGGGATCGGCGGAGAATTACGGCGGCACCGTGTCGCTTATCGCTGTACCTTTTTACCGCCCAATGGTACATGGCCCGGTTTTTCCTGAGTTATATGGAGAGCCGACCCCGGCCCCGGTTGAGCTTCCAGACAGGCGATACGAAGCCTCTGGGTACCACGAAGCCTCTGGTGCATCGAGCAGCTCTGACTCTAGAGATGTCAGCGCGGTGCATGAAACCTTCAATCGCGGAAGCCTTATTACAGAAAAGGTGTCCATTGAAGACGACGGACGAGGCCCGTATTTAAAATTTGATGGAGACGGGTACGCGTTTTCAGGCAGGATGCCTTTGCAGGGGGACAACACCATAATTGCATGGCTTTCGATTCCAGTTCACGACCCTGACATCGGCGTTTGGATTATAAGCAGCCGGTCAGTAGCAGGCTCAGGGGCAATCCGCGAAAAGGAATTTCAGCTTATTAATTATAAAGGCCAAACAATAACCAAGATATACGATCAGTTGGGGGGCGGTATC
>Ga0307974_1002764_pt1 | contig 12540 bp, 18 predicted proteins | sample OrgLakmetagen784_FD_201812 | JGI IMG/M metagenome (GOLD analysis project Ga0307974, IMG submission 201812) | Saline water microbial communities from Organic Lake, Antarctica - #784 | ecosystem: Environmental > Aquatic > Non-marine Saline and Alkaline > Saline | place: Antarctica: Organic Lake... | reverse complement strand
CCCCTGGTAAGCCTGTCAGGTGTGTGTATGTGTGATGTTAAGCTACAGATGAACACACATCCTTTGTGCTCCTGCAAGAAGGGCTTAGTTCAGCTTGTCTCATTCCCGCATTTTAGCCTATACAAGTGATCACATGGTTGCAAACAACATCTAGGGTTGGCTAGAACCATACATATACAGTTTACATACGGTTAATTGGCAGGGAGATTACACGGTCATACACGTTGTATATATGGCTCTGGCCAATCCTAATAATATCCCGTAACAGATCGGTGATATGACGCAGGAATAACTTAGTTTGCAGTTTCGCAAAAGTAATTGTGGCTGACCTGTTTCACGTTTAAATGATTCAGAGATAAAGGATTTACGCTAAGAATTGCAGCAGTTTGAAAAGTTTGTAGGCTAGGGACTTGAGTAGCATGGTGACATGAGTACGGTGACTTTTTATGTAACACGCATGCACACACAGCACTCACACACTCACACACACACACATGCACATGCACACACGTTGTGGTGCAGGAGTGGAGTAAAAGGCCTCACAGTCTTGATGGTGAAGCTAGTAAACAAGTTCCCTTCCTTCAACCAAAATATCAAAATTAAGCAGAATCAAAAAATATGTCGTACACCTTTGACTTGAGTTTGCTTTCCATACAAAGAAACTGTTGAGGAATACCATACACAGTGAGGCAATATATTTAGCCCACAATGGTGAGACCTTCAATGTGCTTTGTACTGGTAGTACCAGTACATCATAATAATTCAAGCAATCTACATTGTATATGCATTACAAAATGCGGCAAATCTCACGCCATATTTTAGACAGGAAATGCTGCGACGGCAAGTAGCGCACCAAACATAAACACCAATACGGCATACAGGAAATGGTATACATCATACCACCAGTGCCAGTGACGGCAAGCAATGCACCATATTCTAGCCCAGGAGGTCCCGCGACGGCAAATAGCACACCCGACACAAACACCAATACAGCAAATACGGCATGCAGGAAATGGTACAGAGGTATACAGCATACCATCAGTAGCACTGACGGCAAGCAGCGCACCAAATTCTAGACCAGGCGGTGCAGCGAGAGGTCCTTGGGTAGCAGCAGGGTGTTTGTTTGCCCCACTCTCCCTGGGGCTGACAAGCGGCGCTTGCCCATCCTCCAAGGCCTTGAGTATGTCTGTGTGTTGAGGGGGAGCGCTTGCCATGCCAGAGGGGTGCTGCACCTGAAACAGGGAGGAAGTTGCATGTATTTCATGCGGAGCTGTCTGAGCGGTCAGAGCTGTGAGGGGATCTGCTTCTTCTCACCCACAACGGAAAAACGGAACAAGCTTCTCGTGTCTCTCTGTCCATGCTTCTTAATGACCCTGTGAGACTCCTTTGCTTCAACTAGGGCAATGCTAGTCTTCACTAGGGCAATGCTAGTCTCCCTTTGCTTCAACTAGGGCAATGCTAGTCGGATCCTTAGCTAAGCACGGGAACAGAAAAAGTGTTGCTTGTTTGCTGGAGAATTAGTGCAGTAAGCAGTAAGCTTTGGTTTGTTGTGAGACAAAGCACATTTGTACAACACAGTGAAGGCGATCACAAAAAAATGCTGCACACCTGGAGGCGGATGAGCTCTTGCTTGGCTTCCAGCACCATACGTTTGAGGGCATCTAGCTCAAACCGAGGGGCCAGATGGGAGAGCTCTTGTCGCAGTTGCTGCATTTGCAAGGGGCAGACTCGTTACTTGTGTGTGTATGTCTGCTGACGCAGTGGGGTGAAGTAAGATAAGAGGAAAGAACAAAGCAAGTTGACCTGGACGGGACGTGATGGAAATATTTCAAGAGATGACCAATGGCATAGGATAAGGTATGATTGTCATTACCACCATTCTGGACAGTACCATCCTGAAGCCAAAGCGTTTTGCTGTTTGAAACTCATTAAAGTCTAGGCGATGACGACAAGCAATGATCTCATGATGGCATCTGTACGCATAAGTTTTCAATTAAGCGCACAGCAGGAAGGAGGAAGGGTACTGTGCGTGCCCACCCACCGGGCTGGCCATCATCTTCTGTTGCAGCAGAGCATCCATCCCAGGGCCGCACAGCTTAGCATCCACCAATGAGCTAGCATCTTGCAACTGGAAAAAGCGTACGTGAGGAAGTGCTTTGAACGTGAAAGCCTGAGCAGGATGGAGCCAGGTGCACATTGGGAAAGTTTCAGACTAGCGCTCATGAAGCCCCAACAGGAACTTAAAGGGGAGGAAAGGTGACATCAATTAGATTTGCACACAGATTGGGAAAAAGGCGGGCTGTTGCTGCAATTTTGTGGCAGGTTGCTTGTGATAGGCGATGCTTATGGAAAACACGTCCATATGTGTTTTGAAGAATCTGGTGTGCAGGAAAGGTCGCAATTATAGTCAGGGCTGTGCAGCTGCATCTTTGACATGGTTCTTTCTACTTACTGTAAGAATCTCTCCTTTAGATGCCAGCCTCCCAAGGTCTTGTAGAGTTGCCTTGATGCGTGCCACTTCATCTCGCATGGCATACTACAAGAATGCCATGAGCGCAAGTAGGAAGCACTTATTAATGACACTGGTGTATTCAGGGGAGGAAAGCCAAGCAAGGTGATTGCTCCTGCAAATTAAGTCTACATGCTTTTGTTTCATACGATCAATATGAAGACAAATCTTGCTTGCAAGCAGCCTTACAGCCTTCAATCCAATTGCTGTATAAACACACACTTACATGCAAAGCATGTCAGTAATAATTGTTTATGCAACACGCACCAGCCATTGACCCACACAAGCAGCTTCTCGTTGGAAAAGGGCACAGGCTACTCTGCTCAACTCACCACATCAACATCGCCATTCAGTATGAGGGCATCTAGGGTCGCTTTAGTGGCCTTCCACTGCAACTCCAGTGCACCCCCTCGTGTGGTTTCGTGGTGCAGCCCCTCTTCAAGGCAAGCTGAGAGGCACAAAGTGAGTGGAGTTAGTACAGCAGTGTCTACAAAAGGCCGTAAACAGATAGTGGGAGTAACAAAGAGGACGCAAGGTCAGATGAAGTGAGGAGGTTGAAGTAGTTAGAAGGAGATTGAAGTCGTAAAAATACGCAAAGAGGCACCACCGTACCCATGAGCAACCAATGGAACAAGAGACTGCTGTAGCCAATGTAACGACCATTATGAGGGAACTTGGGATTTCTGTACAATTGAAACATAAAGTTTTGTAAATTTTATATCAAAAATGCACCGCTCACCCACGCGTTCCTGGGCTCTGGCCATGCCAAACTCCAGCTGGTTCATGTAAGCTTTAATAGTGTGCACCTGCAGGCCAAGGTGATCGCATCAACGACAATGTGGCCTAAAAAAGGGTCAATCAGAGGTCACGCGTGCATTCTGCAACTATCGAGCTACTCACGCAGCTTGTAGTCATACACATCTTTGTGGTGAAATAGCGGGTAAACATCAACCAAACGAGAGGGCAGGTGAGACGCCAACTGGAACTGGAAAAATTGTGTTTGTTCTGTGCGGTCAATATCTCTGCCAATCACAATCAGCTACACATGTCTTGCTGTCCTAAGTCACCACTGCTGACCTCAGTGGAAATTGGAAACGAGAATAATTACACCCCTTGCGCATCTCTTCGTGCAGAAACAGGACGTGTTGGCATCGCCACATCCATTGACACTCATTTCAAATGCTTTTATTCAGTTTATTAGAAAGAAAAGGCTGGTTGCACACACCTGCGGCATCTCATCATGCAGCAACTCAAACTTGACGCGCAGACCCATTGCGCTGATGGCCTTCTCCAGCTCTGCTTGCACATTGCACACAGTCTTCCTCAGCGCTTCCACCTGCCCAAACGCAGCGGTGGGTTTCTGAGCATAATATCCCATAATAATAATAATGCATGTACGGGTAAGGCAAACAGTATGATCGTCTACGCTATTATTTGGAAGGAGTCACAGTACAGCGAGTTAAGTTTCAAATGTACCTTGCATAAGCTCAAGACACCGGAAAATTTCTGTAACCTGCAACTATGGATTCCAAAGGGTGCGGAATCTGTGCCATGCACTTATGGTCTAGGTTCAAATGTGTTCCGTATCTCCCAGTCTCACCTCATACTTGGCAGCCAGGTGCTCAACCCTTGCATCTGCATACTCCATCATCCTCTTCACCTCAGCTGCCTGCAGGGTGGAAAGTAAGAATGGCATAGGCACTGAAGTGCTTCATTCCCAGTCGCGCACTTTACAAACATAACACATAATAACATGGAGTCCACCACCTGTCCCACCTCAGCTACCTACACACAGAAGGAGAGAGTAGCAGGCGATTTTGCAAAGATAGGAATGTGGCATACTTGAGCAGCTAGTTGTTGCCAATCTATGTGCTCTCAAATTGTAACTTTTCAAATGGTTGCAAAGGAACCCTGAAATACCACCTCAGCATGTACGAGGGATGGCAGTAATTGCGTGTGCACCGTTTTATGTTGGGAGTGTTTGCCAGGCCTAGACATGCTTTCTGGCTTGCATGTAGAAGATGCGACCGTTAGTAGACAATGAAGTAAACATGTCACACATATGTGCACGCAGAAGACGTCAGGGACGCGCATGCAGGTGTCTTTTCAACACAGAACATTCTGCAGCACGCTCTCAAACTGCAAATTTTGCAGGATGATCAGATTCCCTTCCCTCATGCCACTAAATGCTCAAGGCAGCACAGTTTTCGACCGCTTTATGATATAGCACATACACCTCTATTCTGACTCCACTTACCAGGCGCGCTGCCAGGTCTTGTGCATCCCTGTCTGCAGCTGCCAAGGACTGCTTGGTGACTTCAATCTGCACATGATAAAAGGATGACGCATGCAAGCAACTGGAGTCGTTTGTGCATACACATGTAAGGACTGCAATGCACAGATGCTCAGACCATGGCAAAGGAAGCTCATGGCAAAAGCCTTGGCACTTGTCAATGTATGACGCACATTGCACTTATTAGCCACTGTCCTGGAGCGCAGTGCCAATTGTACTTTCCTCCTTTGCAAGCACAGCAACCCAAAAGCCTCAATGAATAGGTGGCACCGCACGTGCCTATGGATGTAGTTAAGGTTGGGTGGAAGCAACAGTGGAGTTGCAGGGGAAATGTAATGTTCTCGCCCTGCGCAATTGTGTAAGGGGTCTTCACTTAGTAAGGGTCCATATCCGTACCTGCATCTTCAATTCGGCCATTGTATGCTCCAGCTGTGATGCACTGTTGCTGTTGTCCTTCACAGAGGCATGCAGGCCAGCAATCTCTTCTGCTTGGGCAGCCACCTGCACATTTGTTCCGTCGTTGCCACTGCTGTCTTGACAGTGAATGCCCAGGGCAAAATAGCTAGATACAGAATTTGACACGAAAGGTAGGTATCAGGTATACTACAATTTCTGTGCTAAGCTGTTGTATGACAATGGAGTCATGTCATGCCCATGTTTATGCAAACAATGATTCAGTTATCTCTCTCTCTCTCTCTCTCTCTCTTGCTTTGAAGAGTGAGGTAATATAATAATGCGTTGACATGTTATTGATGGCAGGATGAACAATTTTGCATATACCAAGCATAATGCCTGATTTGTTATTTTCATACAGTGACCTTTCTACTGTTATCCTAAGTAAGCATTCACTTCATCTGCCTTTCCCATCCTAAAGCCACATTATAATAGCCCAACTTTGCTCGAATTAATTATTATGCCCTCTTTGTCCCTATCTCTTATGAGTCCGGCAAAGTTGATTACTTAAAAAGCCCGTCAACATCCTTGAATGTTCTATTTGTTCGCCGCTCCCCTCCTTTCACTCAGTTTCACATGCCTCTGCAGCAAGATCGGTAAAACAGCGGCAGCAAAACAGCGGCAATTTGTTCCACTGCCGAGGCAACGTACGTGCTTCCCCTCATACCCTGTCAGATGTGCATCCTGCATCACACTGCACTTGCATCTTGCCTTCGTTTGCTCACCTGAGCAGTGAGCTTCCACAGCCCGGGTGGTCCTAGCTCCACTTTATTGTCCAAGTTAGCAAGCCGCAGGTCCAGGCTTTCGTACAAATTGTCGTTCTTGATCAGGTATTGACCGATCTATAAAAAACAGTGGCATGTAGACAATAAGCATGCTAGTTGCCACACTGGACAATACAGGGGGTGAACGACAGCAGCAGACATAGTTTTTTTACACTGAGCCTGTCCCCAAATAAAATTTGACAGTAGCAGAACGGTTGGGAGAGGAATGGCACACCACCCCCTGTGCTTTTAAGAGCCCACGATCCTTGAAATTAGAAGGGCTGTTCAGTATTGGTAAGGCAGTTGAGAACAAGAGCGGCGGGAATGATTCCCAAAACACAGATATCACTCTTGACCTCCTCCTCCTGCTTGACACACACACAAACATACACACACCTCTTCAACCAACATCCTGGTTCTTTAGTTCATTCCTCACACACCTCTCCTTTGAATTTTTCGTAATCCTGAGCGATGGCTTGCAAGTCAGGAATACGCGTGTCACTTTCCAACTTGATGATCCGCTCTTGCTGCACTTCCAAGGCCCTGTGTGTCAGCAGAAACACTTTGTTTAAAGCGCTACTTGTGTGACTTGATCTAGATTGGTTGTGGAGATCAGAGCAACCTGGAGAGAAGCAATCAAGCATGATCTTCAATTGGATAAGGCAAAGGAAATTGACCTTTCAGCTTTCAGGCATATAAGCTCGCTATTTAAGTAGCAAATAGCAGCTTCTGGGTTCCCATGCTGTGATGACAAAATATGCAGTGCCTGAACATCAATTGATCACTTTGTCCTTGGTAATGTGTGATGGTTGAAGGCTGTAACCACAGCAAGCAAGCCCGAGCTACACAACAGCTTTTCTGTGGGCAAGTCGCAACCTACAGTGCGTGGTCGTGAGTACACTCACATTTCTTGCTCCTTCATCTGCCTTTCCATGACCATCACTGCCTTGTGGAAAAGGTTCTGCCTGTCTTGCATCACAGACAGATCCCCGCGGTTGGCCTGAATGTCGCCCTCTGCCTGTGATTGATGCAATCACTAACATCAGATTGGACAGGAAATACCAAGGGCTGGCCATGACTTTCAAAATGAAAAACGTTTATTTGTACAGAGGCATTTGCACTGAAGAACACATATGTGCGTTACCCTAAAATGGACCTGGCAAACTTTGAATTTTTGACAATAGACTTTGTTAAACAGCTTAATCGCTTCTTCACTACCAGCTACCAGGTAGGCAGTTTGAATAAAACGTTCTTTGTTACTTAGACCTCAGACCTCAGTGACGTGCCTGTGTCATCCTGTCTCGCAGTGACTCCACATCCACACGAGCGATGGAAAGACCCACACCCAGCTCTGTCAGCTTCCGTGCGTTGGACAGGATATCTACGTCATGGCCTGCAGAATATGTATAGGGGCACAAGAATGTTGTCAGCTGTGAAACGTCTCATTTGGCAACCTCCAATAGCATCCTGGCATCTATCAGGGTTTGTAACCAGCTAGAACAGAAAAGAAGAGCATGAGTGGCAAAATTATTGAGACCAAGAGGACCTCGAATGCCACAAGCAAACCGTTCAGCACGTCGGATAGAAGGGCCGCCTTCCTAGATTTTCACGTTTACTTTGGTGGTGCACCTGCTGAATAATAGTGTACAGACAATCACCCTTGCATAAGACTAATTCAAACTTACGTTTTGACGCAACCTCCAAGGCATCAAGTCGTTTGTTGGTGTCGTCCTCATTCGTACGGACATGACGCTCCAGTTGGTCCATGCGCTCAGAATGCTTTTGTCTTGCAATAGCTAGGGTGCGCATCACGTCAGAGAGCGAGTCAATGCGCTCTCGTGTCAGCTGCGCATTTTTGGCATGTGTACACGTGTGCGTGTGTGTGCGTGTGTGTATGTGTGTGTGTGTGTGTGCGCGTGTGTGTGTGCGAGTACGTGTGTGAACGCATGTAGCAACAGTCAGCGCATTTATTATGAATCGAGCAGCTTTATTTACAAATTGACTACGAAAAGCACCTGAAATGGCAATTATCGAACAGCTGGTCTTGGCGTGTTCCATCTCTGGTGCTAAAGCGTGAATGCCGCGAAGTCGTAATAATGCAAACAAAGAAGTGACGTGCCTGAAAGGCCATTCGACTCTCTCTCTGCACTTTTAAACCTTTGCACTTTAAATGTACTCCCAGCCTTGTAGGAACATTAATTAGGGCATTGCAAAGATCTAAACATCACCACTGCACCGCCTTACGACCGCACAAACCCTTCATTCTTCATTTCAGGCAGCGTCCTTTGTCCTGTTTTATTTTGAGTAACATACGTTGAACCCCTCCTGATCGGGGCACACCTGAGCTTGCTGGTGGTGCTGATCTTCCAAGTTCTGCTGCTTATTAGCAAGCTGCTCCCCACGTGCCCTGCCTTCCTTTCCCACTGCCTCAATCCGCACGACCTGTTACAAAGATGGAGAAACAGGTGGTATTCATTTTAAATCTCTGTGAAATAGAAAAACATTAGAACAAGTGTCACAAATATCCACCCTGCTAGCAAAACACAGGCGTACCAGGTCCTCCTTCCACACAGGCAACACTGAAATGAGGGCCTCAAACTTGTTGAGGCGCTCCTCCATGGCTACCGTGCGTTGATTCAGCTTGGTTTGGGACGCCTCTTGGACATCCTGCATGCATATTTGCAAGTTTTCTCTTGCACTTGTATGGTGCTTGCACGTAATTTGCTCGTGTGCTTGTGCGTGGTGTGCGTGTTGACATTGACTTTTCCAACTTAAAGTCATCTAGATTTCAATCTGTGCGTTGTGCGAATGCATGTAGCCATCCATGCGTTCTCGCTTATGTATTGCTTTTCCTGATATCTTGAGCATCTCTCACCAACGCTTGCCGCGTGAACGCCTTGTGCTGGTTGACATCTTCTGCCACTGCACCGCTCTTCTCCTCCAGCCGCTGGATCTCCGGTTTATAGCTCTTGAGGGACTCCAGGGCCAGAGAGCAAAAGTCCTGAGCGTCAAAAGGAACGTGAACGTACATGCATTTTAGAAGTCAAAGCTTGTTGGTGCGTTATATCCCGCTGTCCGTTCATGAAAGGCAGGAAAGCGTGACACCTGCAATTGGCTAAGCCTTTACCTACCTGGAGTGAGTTGGTCACTCCTGGAGTGAGGAGTGAGAGCCGCTCCAGCTCCTTGCTCCGCTCCTGCTCCTTGTCAGGCATTTCCCTTATAAGGTGACAGGCACTCAAGCTGGGTGTGAGAGCATTGGTGCCTGCATTACAAAATGCTACAGTGATGTTATGAATGCAAAGCCCCAAACAAAAACCAGTGGTCAGGCCAACTCAAATTGCTCTGGTTTGATGTAATTTGCCTGCCAATTTCGATTTATTTATATTCTAAGCTATACATTCAATATGCTGCTGCACGCCCAATTTCATTCCGTTTCCAAAACATCTGCCAAAACATCGCTAGCCCAGCCACGCCCACACCTTCACTGCAGCAGACCTATTGTGCTACCCCTATGCCCCATCTCCCAATGCGCTCTTGCCTTAAAAAGCCTTCAGGTCGTGTGCAGCAGCAGTGAACAGGCCGCCCCCGGCTCCACTGGCACTGGCTCCACTGACACTGGAGATGAAGATCCAAACTTTGGCTTGATACTTCCAGACACACTTTACCAGGTTTGAGCGACATCGCATGCACAGATGCAAGCGCAATATGCAGCACCAAAATTCTAGTTGACAAGGGCATACAGTTGCACGCACACGTTTCAAGCACAAGGCACAAATACACGCACACATCTGCACACAGTTCCCCAAAATTTACATACATATACACATACATCTACAATTGCACAACACACACACACATTGCATACACGCCTACGGACATGCAGCGGGCACTGGATATGGACACGAGGAAAGCAATGAAAAGCAAGGCTAATTCAGCTGCCAGGGAGAAGACACTCATGTACATCCAAGTGCGTAAACAGTGGAGGTCAAGAGGCAAGAGATTATGTTCGGGGAAAAACTCTTTATTGCAACCTATTTGAAGTTTTTTTTCATTTGCCACTTCTTGAGCACCAACTCGCTGACTCGCTTTGTCATGTAGGCTGGGCAAAATGGGATCACGCAGCCATTCCTTGCAGCTACCATGGATTTGATCGGCAAATACGAGCTTGTGCGTGTACGATTACCTGACGGCTTGGACAAATGGAAGACTGCTCGGGCGCTAGAGAGGCTGCTTGATTCTGTGTGCGTCCACCAGATTGGATTTACGGCCACACTATACAGGTGTGTGTGCGTATTTGTGTATGTATTTGTGTGTAGGGGGTGTACGCCCATGCATGTGTGTGCAGCCCTTGCTTACTAAATTAGCAAATGGATGTTCAGGGCGAGTGTTGGCATCTAGTTTGCTTTGCTTGGCCTGTCTCCTTATCTTCCTAGGTAAGTATCATGATAATAACATTTTTGCTCCTCACTTGTGAGAATGTGTTGCACGATATGGGGCATATTTGATTGAAGGTTTTCCGCTCGTGCAATTGCAGTGTAAGCGAGGTTTTGTGTAGAGCAAGGCACCCTTCATTGCTTTCTCCTGTCCGTGGGATACTACCTTGTTGCACACAGAAAACGAGGGCTACCACGGCCATCAAATTGCCCCCCCAATGCCCAGCCCTCACCACGAGCTCGTCTGGCTGCAGCAAGCGCCCCTCAAGAGGAGGAGCAGTATGACATGCAAGGCAAAAACCCTCGGCAGAGAGTAGCGCAGCGCAGCAAAAGAATAGTCCGAGCGAGGTCTGCTGCGCAGTTACCGGTTCAAAAGCAGCAAGAGGAGCAGAAGCCGCAGTTTGATGCGCTTTGATCTCTCTAAACTTCACGCACAACACCACCTATATTTTATTTGACAAGGAGGTTCTTGTGAGAGAGCCAAGTGCTGTTCCGCACAAATTGAGTATTTGTGATTGCTTGCTTCCCTACCAACAAGCTGCGGCTCATTTCTTGGCTCCATTTTTCTTCTTTGAAAATGTTTACCCACATAGCAATCACCACTTATGTGGTAATCACTATCATGATGCGATGTGTGCACATTTGCTTTCATCACGTAGTAAAAGTGTCGCATTTTCTCATAGCTGCGGCAGGAAATAATGCGCTGCAGCTAGGGCGTGTGACAAAGTCTGCCACAACAGACCTTTGTGCTGCTGAGCTAAGCTACCACTGTATGAGTCAATGAATGAAACCTGTGATCCTGGTTCTTGTATGGAGTGGCCTGTGCCTTAATTCCGGCACTGCCAACTGCCGATGAGGAGCTCGTAAGGTAAGGTGAGGCAAAGTTCATCACTGTATATGCCTCAAAGGGCATCTCAGCGGAAGCTTGGCAAAAGTATGAAACCACACTTGGCTAAACAAAAGAACCAGTAGGAAAAAGAAAACAAGAAAAAACTACGCAGGCAGTGAAAGCCACTCCCCACATTAATTAAGGAAAAGGAGCCACTTTGGTACCGAGTACCGTAAAGCTCCTTCACCGCGAAAAGGAAAGGAAAAATCAATGGGGATCAGGAGGGTTGCAGGCTTGGCCTGAAACCAGCTCCTGATGAGAGTTGATAACAGTACTGGAAAGGGCACGTCTGGTATGGACAAGTTTAGCAGCAAGTTCACAGAGTGCACATGAGGCTTGGAGGCAAGCTTTTAAACTCTTTGAGAATCGAGACCCAGTTTCTTAAAAGGCTTCAGACTGTGAGTGTTGTAGATGGTGCCGCCCACACCCAAAAGGATGATGTGCGTGGAGAGTAACGGAGGCTCCTTGGAGAATGTTGCAAGGTCTTTGTGCTGTTCCTTTGCGGCGTTCAGCTGGTTCTGAGGTCTGGTGTCCTCACAGTACTTGATCTCGACAAGATGGGTGTCACGCCGAGGTTTGCTGAGGTCTTTAGGTTGGTGCTGTCTGGGTTTGGTGGCTCTACTGGTGGCTGGCGGTGCTGCTGAGGTGCTCCCAGTCTCCCTCAATTGCCCCCTGCCACTTCAAAGAACCCACCCCCTACATTAGTTTGTTGTTTTTGTGTTATTGCAGCGCTTTGAGTAACCAGCACAAAACCTGGGCGGCTGGAGGTAAATCTGTCTTTATCTGGAAAGCGGGGTGGGAAGAGCCATTTGGGTACAATTTTACTTTCAGCTGTTTCAGGAATCTGGAGGTTTTGCATGGTCATCCGTTCGTTGCTGCCTATATCTTTGGAGACAATGCATGATCCTAAGGAGCCTGTTTTTCTGATAAACTTAAAGATCATGCGGCATGCTATGTTGTGTCTTTCGGTGATCATGTTCCTGAACAGTAGGTAGAGGAAACATGAAACAGATGTGTGTAGAAGCAAGAGAAAGTGAGGAGCGCTCAAGTGGCGGCATCCATGTCTTAGCTAAGGGGGCGATGTATGAGCACCTCCGCGTGGTGCCCCCTGGAAAACGCCTTCGTGTGCCTTCGTGCACACGCCCGGAAATACTCGGGAGCGGCTAAGACTCATACGGCGGAGCAACACGGCAGCCCTC
>Ga0307974_1002763_pt1 | contig 12542 bp, 9 predicted proteins | sample OrgLakmetagen784_FD_201812 | JGI IMG/M metagenome (GOLD analysis project Ga0307974, IMG submission 201812) | Saline water microbial communities from Organic Lake, Antarctica - #784 | ecosystem: Environmental > Aquatic > Non-marine Saline and Alkaline > Saline | place: Antarctica: Organic Lake... | reverse complement strand
GCATCTTGCTTCTTTTGATAGTTCTTGCTGGTCTGCTCAAGTCTCGAATGCGTTCAATGGACTGCAATGTAGTGCAATGTTCAAACAGAAAATGCTGAGAGCCACACAGGTTCCCATGCAAGAGTTCATTTGCGATTTGCGTTTCAGACATTTGAAGGTATGGAGGGAAGCTGATTTCTCATGTCCTCGCGCAGTAAACAAGAAAGCAGTCACGTATCACAAGTGGTGTGGGAGTTCTGAGAGTGGTCCTAGAGGTCGGTTCTCCATTTTCTATCCCCTCCTACTTGTACAAGGATGTGGACAAACATGTGTTGAGGAATTTCAGCAGGTTCAGATTACGTGCACACCATTTGAGAGTGGAGTCTTGCAAATGGCATGGTGGTTCTAGCATTTGTGTTAAATGTGAATGTGGAGAAGTTCAAGATGAGAAGCATGTGCTTTTCTTTTGCAAGTGTGTTGAAGTATGTGAGCTGCGCATGAGATACAGGGACCTCTTTGAAGGAATATTTAAGACTCTGCGTGTGTTTGCTCCTTCGAGCTCTAAATTTATTCCTTTCTTAACTTGTCATCACAGTATCACTGATTTTGAGATAAATGCATTCCTGAATCAAGACTTATACAGACTTATCAAGTTTGTGTCAGAATTAGTTTCAATTTTCGACACTGGTTGACTTTGTTTCACCAGCCAATTGCCATCAGCCAGAGACTCGGGCTGTAAGCCATCCTTGTAACCTCCCTGTGACCAAAGCGTGCCGCTCGTTGCAACCATATTTCCTTGGTGTTTCATTAGATCAACGTCATTGTAACCATTAGATCAACGTCAGTGATCAGGTACTCCCAGCACCCAGTGGCTACAATGTCTGCTTGAGGGTTGCTGGGCTGGAAGCCTAGCTAAAGGGTTTAAAATAAATTGGGCCGATAGGAGTCTTTTTCTTGGTTGGCAGATAAAAGTAAAAAGTAAAAGTCTACACTGGAAGTCACCAGCGTGCATTTAAGATAACCCTTGTTATTGAAGATCATTAAGGTGTATGTCTGGAGCAGGTTTAGATACTAGGTCTGGCGTGGTAGAAGCTCTTTGTACTTTTAATACTATGTCTAAAGCTTTTGCAAGCATCTTGCAGTCCTTCTGGCTCCCAGGTTTGGACAGTCATGGGTCTCTAAATTAGGCACGCTCCCAGGTTTGGACAGTCATGGGTCTCTAAATTAGGCACTTCCTTCACTTTCTTGGTTATACATTCTGGTGTTTAGCGAGCATGTCTGAACTGCTGCGTTGTGGCTCTTCATCAGGCTTTCTCAGATTTTGACTTTCATTATAACTTATAACCTCTTACTACTTATCGAATCCTAAGATAAAAATATCTCACAGGCCGAGACCAGTTTCATATTCACAAGCAACTCATGTTTTACGCTGGCTCATCTATCAGCCCAGCATACCACACGTGGCTGTCCGTTACCCCCTTTGTAAACATACGCCTTCTTCAATATAGAACCATCATTACAACAAATAGCAACCTACTTGGTAGACAAAAGAAATTGGTGCAACATGTATGTCAAAACACCACGCCGTCACAACAAAGCTGTTTGCAATAGTGAGGTCACACCGACTGCTCTGTTGCAGCTCATAAGATTAAGGAGATGACTGTATCACAATTTATCGCTGCTACCAATTGCATATGAAAAACACACATATAACCGACCTTACCGCGGACGTAAATCCCACAAAAGAAAACGCGCCTGCTAGAAAGCCACTGTTGATTTGAACATGATGGCCAGCCATATGCTTATGCACAAAAATTCTTGCAACCAAGCTGGTAATTATGCTTGCCAATCTAAAAAGGGCACTGGCAAAGCTTGCCATCATTTAAAAGAGACGCACAGAAAAGGAACATGCATACAGAAAAGGAACATGCATACATACCAAGCTATATATATATCAGTCAGATTTGGAAGGACAGGCCACCCTGTGCCTCTTCTGTGCTATTTGGCTATTTGCCGTGGCCGCTTGATGCACTACCTATGTAAGTTTCCTCCACTCTTCGGCTACGGTTTCAACGATCATTAAAAAACTTCCTTATTGGCTGGACAAGCTGCTGATGCACATGTTAGACAACACAAGCCGGAATTGCATGAAATACCATGAAAAGCTTCCCAACTGCCACCAGGAGATTTACCTGATTGCAACCATGAAAATATACCTGGTCGCCACCATAAAAACCAATCGATTTGGCGCTAAGATTAAGCCACCGTGACTCTCGCCCTGATCGCCACCATGAAATTGTACCTAGCGGCAGAGTACTGCAGTATTACTGCTCCGTACAGGAGGTTGTTGAGGTGAGGCGGGGCCCGGGGATGAGGTGGAAGGGAGGGAGGTAGGTTTTCCAGTCCACAGGTTTGGAAGGCTTTGTTGCTGCTGCATCTGAGGCTGTGGCTGCTGTGGCTGTTGAGAAAAGTTGCTTGGCGCCTCAAATCTGGCCTGCGTGTTGTGTATGCGATATGCAGTGTGACAGGCGATACCTGACGTGTGAGCACAGCACGGATGTTGCGACCATCGTTCTTGGTGGGGTAAGAGAGTGGATGCCTTCCGAACAATAATTCCTTACAGCACATGATCACTTGCACATCACAGCAAGCCTTTGTGCCTCAGACTTATTGAGGATCTCCTTATTAGGGAATGGCAATGAAAATCTCCAGGATGACATGCAGACGTGAATGGCATCAGGCTCACACATGCACATTATTCTGCGAGTCGTCATGAGATTGATTTTCATTTTCAGTAACATGATTTCCTCCCTTCAGCACAACACAAACTAACCTCGCTGTTCACAGGCAAATCACTTTGAGCATCCACGCTGAGCAAGGGCATTTTCATCACGTTCTTGCCGTTAGATGACTTTGACTTCCTGAGCGTCTTTGCCTGCAGAAGTGCGCGTTGAGACAGTAACATCGTGTACCGTGCAGGAATTATATGGGTCTTGAAATGTAGTTGTCCATCAAGAGCAAATCTAACAGAGCTAGGATGCTTTGGATGCATTGTGTCGACAAATGCCAGCTCGTGGGACAGCACTGCAGGCAGGATCTAGGCGGCCAGCAAACAGTTCGCTGATCAATGTGATTGGGGATTCCATGGGCGTGCTGACGAGTGTCATGTTCAAGGCAAAATACCATGGTAAACTTTGGCTCATGTCTTGCAGAGGTAACAGGACACAAACTGACTGCCGCGCTCATCACATCGCTGCTGCGGATCATGTTTGCATACTCACCGCATCAGCAGCCTCAGAGCCCTCCTCTGTCTGCCTTTGCTCGCCCTGCGGAAATTATGAATTTGTGATGAAGAGGCATACGTGAAGAGGCGCAGGCATCAGTTAGGATTGATCAAACTAGTTGTCCTAGCTCTCATTGCCTAGGAAGGGAGGAGAGAGGGAGGGGGAGAAATAGCACACAGACACAAATAAGGGGGTGAGCGGTTAGCCCAAGCAAGGCTATGATGAGGAGACTCACCGAGAAAGAGAACCACGTCTTCGCTTTAGACAACAGCTTGGCCATCGTACTGCTCCTTCCTCGCGACTAGAGCGTTATATTGTAAAAAGGCGCCGTAAGGAAAAAGGCGCGTGCCTTGCACACGTACGTGCAATGTCACAGCGTGGTTCTAAATATATGAAATTATATTAACTGAATATAAAAGCACAAGTAGAACCCGAGGGAAGGAGGACGATGTCTAGAAAGTACAACTGAAGACAAAATCATTGGTGTAGAAGCTTGCCAAGCAGTGTAGGATGGAGCTCCAGCAGAGAGGGAGCCCTTGTCCTTCAACTGGGATCAGCGCAACCCTGTGGGAAAGTGCAAAGCCCTCTCGGCTTGCCTCCTGCTTTTGCCCTTTTGTCCGTAGCATAGGCACTGGGAACCTGCCCATCCCAGCATTCCAGCACTATGTGGCGCAGGTGTGAGGTCGTAAAGAAACACGTGTTCTCAGGCTTGCTACATTTGCTACATACCAACACAGAGAACAAACCAACACGTGTGATCAGGCTTGCTACATTTGCATGCAGAAATGGAATTGTGAAATGTGTGAGTTCTTGCCCTACCTGTTTCCGGTCAGCGTACAATGCTTTGCATGCGCCAGCTCAGTTCCTGATTGATGTGCAAAACCAAACGGGGCTGGCTTGTCCGTGTTCACTCACGAGCAGTTCGTGATGTACAATGATTCCCATATGCGTGCCCTGTCCTCACGGCAACCAATGCTGAGTCGTGCGATGTACGTGGTGTCATAGTGTGTGATTAGTCATGCAAGCCTTTCACTCCAGCGGTGCTGCACACAGAAATCCTCAGCTTGAAATGCATGCCGCTGTTGCTCGTATTGCGGAAAAACTGTTTACCTAAGAAAGGTTAAACCATCTCCCCAGAGCGGTAGAAGGTCGCTGTATCTCGTATTGTGGAACAACTGTTTACCCAAGAAAGGTTTAACCATCTCCCCAGAGCGGTAGAAGGTTGGGCAAGGTTGAGGTGCAGGCGATTTACAGTTGTAGCTAATTGCCTTTAGCTTGTCTCAAAACTACTCTGATCGACAGTGCATTGAAATACAATTCCACACAGGATGCTTCCTTCTTACAGTCTTTTGGAAAGGCATACCAAATTGCAATTGACAAGGTGACGCTGCTGAGTACTTGTCCGAGCGGCGATTCTGTTCGGCTCCGCCTCGTCCGTTTGCTGCAAGGCGTGCAGGAGGAGCTACAGCTTCACGGCAGCTACGTGCGTAACTAGTACTGTAGCCAACACCCAGTCAAGGGTTGGGTCGACTACCTGTCTGTAATTTCCCCAGGCATAGTAGAATCTTAGCGCAGCTCCCGAATAAATTACTTTTCTGCTCATTCATGTAGTGTCAATGTCCACAGGCTTCTTCTTTGGGGCACTTGGACTCCAAAGCAAAGTACAAAATATACCATACAAATGGCATTGAGGTTCACGGATCTCTGGGCTATCAATTCTGTGCTCTAAACCACACATGTTCTCTGCAATAAAATACTCCCAAAATTCAGGCTGCCAAGTGGGGGATTGACCTGCGCGATGATTGCGTCCCAAGCCCGGCCACAAATGCTTACACAGGTATGCACGGTTGAAGTGTGGGCAATGGATGCTTGGGTCAGGCGTGAGAAGTAGCACGTGAAGATGTGCAGCATGTAAAATTCCGTTCACCGGTGCCTTGACAGTGTGAGTTGGAAAAGAAAATACATGAGGCAGGCTGAAAACCACTTCCAAAAAGTAGGAAACAAAAAGGGAAAGCTTCAAAGAAACTGTAATAATTCAGGAACAAGATCCAGTTGCGTGCCAAATACCGAGGATATTTCCCTTAAAAAAGGAATTCAGGACGGGCCAGCAGGGTTGCAGGCTTGGCCTGAGACAATGCCTGATGAGAGATGGGTTTGGGCTGCTTCTTTTCTTGTGTTTACAAACCTATAGAGTGTGGTTCTCTAAACTCTCTGAATCATAAAAGTGAAATAGCTGGATTTGAATTCGGCAAACAGAACATCCACAATCCTTACCCCGGTCATTCATTACTATCTTCCGACTATTGTACGCCTGTTTGCAGACTTTCTGATGGATGTAGCGCACAGGAAAGACACTGGCATCCCAGACATCCTTGCAGGTAAGGGTATTGATAGCACGATAGCATTATGCAGGAGCGTGCTCTTTCATATTGATGTAGGCATGCAAGGTGTAACAGACAAGTTATGATGGTAAGTCGCAAGTGACAAGCTACACTAAGTTGTGGAGGTAGTCTACATCACAAGTGTTTTCATGCCTTCAAGTCCGTTTCTTGCGTCATCTCTTGACGATGCCCTAGGGCAGTGGTGCTCACGATGAAAAGCAACAAAGGCAGGCTTAGCTCTTCTGGTTCTAGCCTAGGCTTAAATACCTAACACAAGTGGACGATTGACTTTGTGGTTTATGGTTTATGGACAAAATCACAATAGAGCAGCTTATGTTGTCTTGCTCTTGTTTCTTGCAGCAATGACGCCTTGCTCACGACTCTATGGGTGGCTTGGTTGCACACTGAAAGATGCTTTTCCTGGTGGGTGTTGGGTCCCGTGCTTCTCTGAATTGCAGCTCAGTATGGTACGCAAGTAATCAGTCCTTCAACAAGCAATCAGTCCTTCACAGTGTACATATACAACTCTGAGCAACCATATACACAAGGTTGAACACTACAAAGCAGAGCAGGGATGCAAATGGCAAATAGATTATACAACCTTGCACTTGCAGATGTCGCGTAGCCTCCTTTGATGTGGCTTCCTCCTTTTGCCTTGCTAGAACACCCTTGTTAAATTTGATGCATTTTATGTTGATCTCTGCTGTGCGCTTATGCAAAACACGACAAGAGGAACAGATTTGGCCTATGTTGAGCTGAATGTACGTAGCTGCCAGTATACACCCACGCGCTCACGCACATGTTCATGCACATATTACATATACCTACACGCCTGTGAAGCTCAGGCACACACAGGTACAGCGAGTGGATCGACACCTATAGCAGTCCTGAGTACTGTATGCTGCCTGCAATTAAAGGTAAGTATAAAGTATGAGTTGCTGCACTAGCAGATCATTGTGGTATGTCATCAGAACAACACAAGACAGCTGCTAGCATGTCCTGGAGTTGGTGCTTGCGCAATGATGTGCAATGAGTGTAGCGCATTGTAATGATGTGCATGGAGTGTAGTGCATTGTTATGCACACGCAACACAGACAACAGCATAGCTGCTGGAGGATACACACTTGTGCAATAAGCACAGCGCATCCTTGTGTGCATGCAGAGCTACTCCTGCATGAGCTGACCTCCACCAACCCACCTCCTCCTGGTGCGTTCGGTTCAACAACTGACATGCAAAAAGCGTGGTTAGCCCGGCTGCAGCCACTCTATAGCCAGGCAATGGAGCTCGAGCTGAAGTTCTTCAACGCCCAGCCTGGCTGCCAAGAGCTCCCCAAAGTCAGGGTGGGTAAGTCGATGGTGAAATTTGAGAATGCTTTTATAATTTCTTTGGGGGGGTTGTTTGGCTGCTCCCTGCTTACAACAAATTCAACATGGAGTGAAGGTCACACACAAAAGGGAACAAACAGCAATTATTACACCTGTTCCCAGCGAGCATTCTTGACGTGAAGGTTGGCAATCAAGCCAAGCGAGGCAATTGGGGGGTGCAACAGGTAAAGGTGATTGTCAAGGTTTGTGGGTGGGTTCCAAAAGGGTTGTCCCACATTAAGGGTTGCGGGTGGGTGCTGGATGGTTGCCACATTAAGGGTTGTCCCACATTAAGGGTCGCAGATGGGTGCTGAATGGTTGCCACAGCCACCCGCAAGGCTGGAGTGAGTATAAGTATGCATTCATTTGCCTGCATTGACAAGTACTGCTATGTGCAGCCACCCACTGCCAAGTCACGACTTGCGTGAGGGAGCCACACTCACACACACTCACACACCCACACACTCACACACACAGAACAACAGCTTGTAGCCAAACAGCATCTGCTTACATGCTTCTTACTCTAGCTTCCTCCTGCAATTGGTTTTCATTGGTGTATATCATTGCTTGCAGTCCCTCAGCATTGGCTTTAATCAGACCTGCATCGAAGGGGACACGTGCAGCACATCTTTTTGTGCGGTAGCTGCACCACGAGAGTTACGAGCCACAAGCCCTAAAGAGGGACGAGCCATGAGAGGACAGGTGTGTCTGAATAAATGAATGAAAATAAGTTCAGGTGTAAGGTGCTTAAATGCGATCACACAAATAGAGCAGGCACAGTCAATTATGGGTCAAAACTAACACGTTCAAGCCTTCTGTATAAAGTCTGCAACAAATGTATGAAATTTTACCAAGACCGACTTCAAATCAACTCTGTAATAACTTGAAAGAAGGCACAGGCACTGTGAGGGATCTGACAAGGAACACAGTTTTCATCCGACAAGGAATACAATTTATTAATAAGCAGCTCGTATCTGGTCGGATAGTTGAGTTGCATAAGAAAATGCGAGTACAACAGCAAGGGAAACAAATGTGTGGGAGATCATTTTATGCAATGCACGATAGAAATGGCGTAATAAATTTGCAGAGGGGGTCAACGGAGGAGATGCCTGAAAATGTGCCTTTTTGCATTCAGAAGGCAGCCACTCACAGCCACTTCATCCGATCGACACCATTTTAGTACCAAAGTGTAGTTGGCATTGAGAGCTACTCGAGCGTGTGCCCAGTTTTATGTGGGTCGCCATGCGTGTTGAGATAGACTGGATTAAGCACATATGGTGCATGTAAATCTTCATGTGGTCCTCCATGGAAAAATGGCTCAAATCCTCATAAAACACCAACCACTCAGCCGTTCTCTTTCATTTTTGTTGCAATGTTCTTTTCTAATAAGGATTTTATACCATTAAAATTATACCAGACTGGTGATCTGGTATGAAGAAGTTGTGGTAAAAGTTGGGTTCACGCCACAGCAAACTGAGTATATGCGCCCCAAACGCTTAGCTCCAGATTTTACACCCAATGACATTCATGTTATGCAGAAATTGAAGCTAAGCAATTGGGGCACACATGAGCCAAAGAGCATATAAAAAATTGCCAATTTCGGGCCTCCGTGGTCCCCCTCTGATATATTTGCAGTCATCTGATGGTTAACAAAAAAGCTGGCCATCATGTGAACTTTTTTGCATCCACATGCGTGCCAGTAATAAGTAAGTAAGATTCATGTGACACTTTTGTCTACTCTATTCCTTGTCTGGGATGCAGGGCCCTAAATAGCTCAAGCATTGGTTATCTGAGTCTCTTCCTCATAACTACATCATACATCATACATCAGAACGTATAGTGTGGGTCTCCTCCTAGATCCACACTGACTCATTTTAACGCAAAGCGCCTGCTTATGCTTTTGTCTCTGGTTACTTTACACCACACTGCACACATCCTTTGTCTACAACCACACAATGCCACACCACACTCATAAAAACTTTTCACAACACGCGCAGATGGACGCCGCTTTTTCTCGTCTCACAGCCAAATACACATCACAGCAGAAAGAGCTGCTGCAGGCCCTGCTGAGCCACCCTCTGCCAAGCATCGTACATGCTCAGGATAGGCCCACCAGCTGCAGCCACGGCAGAGAAAGTGGGGTCAGCAGCGGTAAAGACGGTTTGAGAAGCAGGGGAAGCAGCAATAACAGCAGTGGTAGTGACAGAGTCAGCAGAAGTATTAACAGCAGCAGTAGCAGCGAAAGAAGGGGGATAAACGAGGAAGGCCGCAGGCCAGATGGTGATGGAGGGGACATCCAAGATGATCTGGGACTGGGTGCACCTGCTGCTTTTGACCCTGCAGAGCTGGAGCGCTTTTTGAATCGGCTTAGTGACATTGACGTAGCTGCAAATGGCCTATTGGAGGAGGCAGGGGTGCTGAAAGGTAATAGGGCTTGAGGTGGTGGCTTCCACAGGAGGTGCACACTCTTCTTTTGGCAGCTTGGCGGCATTGTTCAATTTTATAGGAAGGCGCATCTACAACATGGTTGCACGCATCTGAACTTTTTACAAACAATTTAGGACGGCTGCTAGATGAGGGTGCTTTTGCATTTTTTTTTTTTGTTAATAGCCAAGCCATCTTGGTGTCTCTGTATAAGCTTCATCAGATCCCAGCGGGTTTCCTCTCTTTGGTGAGAGTGCTTGTTTTTCCTAAATGCACGATGCTCATGATCTGCATAGCCTTATATACTTTCTTTTCCAGTGCATGCATGCATGAACAGCTAACACTGCTGCACTTGCATTGACTCAATTACCATGAGCGTAATGATTGTGCTTCTTATCGGTCCTCCATCACAGCAGGCCCGCCCTTTCATATTTGTGTGACAGACCCTGGGCAGTGTGGGTGTTAGAAACTGCACGAGCCACCAGCTGTCACAAGTATGTCAGCTTCCGCTGGATAATGTCCTGGCTACAGGTGTCAGGGGTCCTAGTTTCACCACAATGTGTGGTGCATGACTCATGGCTCCGCTCCTGCTATGTGCTGTTCACAAGTAACTGGAAACTATCACGTAAGTACTTGATGGCTCGTCCCACTCTTCATTTCCCCAGGCATCTCATTTGAGGAGCTGAGCAGAGCCGGTAAAACTGTACCTTTGAGGGAGGGCAGTTTGCAGACCCTGCAGCATACCCGGTAGGGTGACAGGCACAAAGCTTCTTGGTCCTGGGTACTGTTGCAAGACGCACACCAATCCCAGGTTTTCCCCCCCGCACCTATCCAGTGTCCCCTTGTGCATGCTGCATCAAACCTGTGTCGCTCTTTTTAAATTGAGTTTTCCGCACTCGGATGGTAATATGCCACCAATCAAGAGCCTGCTTGTCCGGAACATGGTGTGTCAAGGGTCAAGGCCCTGCCCATATCTTTGCTCGTCATATAACACTCCCATTGTTTAAAAAGACCAATCCCGTGCTCACATCATGTCATACCCCACAGGGATTTGAATGTGCCCGTGCACATTGTGTCAGCATGCTGGTCATCCGCTCTTGTCGCAGCGGCTCTAGGACTAGAAACACAGCCTGCAGCACACCAGCAACCATTCCAGCAGCAGCAACCATTCCAACAGCATCAACCATTCCAACAGCAGCAACCATTCCAGCAGCAGCAACCATTCCAACTGCAGCAACCATTCCAACACCAGCAACCATTCCAGCAGCAGCAACAAGAAAGTGAGCCACGAGGGCAAGAGCGAGAGCAGCAGCATCAGCTGCAGCAACAGCCGCCGCCGTTGCTGACATGTCTGCAAGGCGGCGTCACCATATTTGCACATGAGCTGGAAATGGGATGTGACGGGCGTAGCACCGGGCGCCTACACCAGCGCGTGCAGTGTGCGCACGACAAGGCCTGTGTTGTTGAGCACTTGGTTGTGAAGCGGCAGCAAGGGGGTGTCGAGCAGCAAGGTTTGTCTATTTGTATGTGTTTATGGGTATTGGGTTGTGCCCTTGGCCTGCAAAATGTTAATTGGCAGCGACAGTAAAGGGGGAGCGAACAAGAGGTAACGAATGTGTTAAAACCAGCGTATGCAGAGTGTGCGTGATACATAGATGTGTAGAGGGCCATTGCGATAGGTATTGCTTAAATTGTTCATGCAAGCACACACACTTTCTCCCTGAACCCTATCAAGAAGATAGCCAAAACATAGTCGTGACCCCTATGAGTGCACCCCTGTACCCTTGACTGGTCCATTCAATAATATCATGCATCTGCCTCTCATGCAGATGGCATGACAGTGTATGTCGGCGACTCTGTGTCCGATCTCAGCAGCTTGCTGCGTGCAGACTGTGGAATTGTGATGGGCAAGTGCGACACTCTTTGCAGGTAGGTACTTCAGAAGAAAAAAATTTAAAACTGAGATGAATCAGATTCATGCATGAGTCAATTATTTGCTCTGGTACACAATTATTATTGAGCCTGAAGTTTAGTTAAGAGAGCATTACAGTGTTCTATACTGAGGGGGTGCTTATCGTACCTCAACGTTTGTTTTGGCCCGGGAAGCGACATTCACCGCCTTTCCACCCATGCTTTCGCTCTCTCAAGACTCTGTTACACACTTTGTCCCTCTAGGGTTTAGGGTTTAGGACTCTGTTACACTCTTTGTCCCTCTACTTTGCAGGGTGGCTCAGCATCTTGGGGTTCAGCTGAAGCCCCTTGTGGCTGCTCCCCTAAAGGTGTCAGAGCAAGTGCCTGGTGTTTTGTTTACAGCATCCAGCTGGCTTGAGATCGAGGTGTTTTTGTATGGCAACAGCAGGCCATCAGTGTCAGTTGCGTAGTGAGTGACTGCACCTTCATCTGTTGCCAGCTTCGCCGTCATCAATACGTTCGATGTCAACACATTTGTTTTGCATTTTTAGCATTGCTGATGCAGTTCAAGCCTTATCTAAGAGCCATCTAGTGAAGCGTTTGTTATTGCATTTCAAGACTAAAGAGGCCATACCATGTCTGAAGCGCTAATGGCATGGCGTTAGTGCCTGCACTGTTGGGTTACACAATAAACCAGAAACACAGGGCCCCTTTTGCAATGTGTCGCCATCTAAGCTGTCACCAAAATCACCAACCTTGTCTAGTCCTTATGCCATATTTTGAGCAATCAGGCTGCTCAATGTTCATCTACTGCTTCGCTTATCGTTTTGAGCAGCTTTGCTAAAATTGAGAAGTAAACTCCATTTTTTCATGATTGATTTTTGACACTACACTTGGTTTAGAATAAACGGCAGCTTTAGGAGCAATCAAATTGTGGTTGTCACGGAGCACATTACAAAGTTTTCAGATAAAGCCATCAGTCAAAAAGTGCGACTGCTAGGCTGCATATGTAAAAACATTGTGAATTTTTTTATTTCATTAGGGGGGCCTAAAGACCTCAGCAAACCTCGGCGTGACATCCACCTCGTCGAGATCAAGTACTGTGAGGACACCAGACCTCAGAACCAGCTGAACGCCGCAAAGGAACAGCACAAAGACCTTTGCAACATTCTCCAAGGAGCCTCCGTTACTCTCCACA
>Ga0307974_1002761_pt1 | contig 12545 bp, 16 predicted proteins | sample OrgLakmetagen784_FD_201812 | JGI IMG/M metagenome (GOLD analysis project Ga0307974, IMG submission 201812) | Saline water microbial communities from Organic Lake, Antarctica - #784 | ecosystem: Environmental > Aquatic > Non-marine Saline and Alkaline > Saline | place: Antarctica: Organic Lake... | reverse complement strand
GCTCTGTATCTCTCTCTCCCTCTCTCTCTATTTCTCTCTCTCTCTCTCCCTCTCCCTCTCCCTCTCTCTCTCTCTCTCTCTCTCTCTCTCTCTGTGTGTGTGTATCGCACGGCTGCAGGGTTGCTGCCGTTCCGCACAATCCTCACTCCAGCTTTACTTTTTACTTGCCCTCACATTTCTTGACTGCAAATGTCTGCTCCTTACAATTGCTTGCATCCATGACGACCTTGCCTTACCTTTGCTCAAACTTGTGCCCTTTACCTACGACTGTGTGCTCAACAGGGTCGCTCGCATTCCTTGCAACCCCCGATTCAGCCTCGCTGCAGCTTTGGGCGACCCTGTGAAGGTGAGCTACGTTTTCAGGGGGCAGTGCTGTGTAATAGAACCTCGCCAGGCCTTATACACACAGGCCTTACACATACACCACCAAAGTACATGTTTGTCCCACCATCTTAGCTGCATTGTTGCTATCTATACAGCCTTGAAAAAGCTTGGGAAGATCAGCTCTTTGATGCCTCAACTTCAAACTTTCCTCCTATTTTGTAACTAATGCTGCCTCTGTGCAATCTCACCTTGAATTTTCCCACATGCATTTGCATGCGTTCCATGATGAAAACATCTCTGGTTTGTCTGGTTTGTAAAATAGCTTGGAACTTAAATTCTCACTCGTTTGATCCTCCCAGCTCACAAACTTGCCCAGGGACACCCTCTTTGTCCAGGGACACCCTCTTTGCCCACAGGGACACCTTGTTTGCCCACCCTCTTTGCCCAGGGATACCCTCTTGCCCACTTGCCCAGGGACACCCTTTACACCAAGAACACTAAATCATAGCAAACGAACATCAATTTTGTGAGATTTCTGTGTCCTCACGTGTCAATACATCATAGCAAACGATCATCAATTTTGTGAAACTCCTGCGTCATTACGTGTCAACCTTGCAGATTCGTGAGTGGCAGATCGCCAGCTTGCCCAACGACACCTTCTCCATCGAGAACGCCATCATCATAGCCAACGCACGGCGCTGGCCCCTGTGTGTCGACCCTCAGGTAATATTTTCACGTTTTTTTTTCAAGGATCACCAGGACTGACGCAACGGGAAACGGCCTTCAGTCAAGGCCTTTGCCTGTCCTCACCCTCAGGTGAAGCTCACAACGCCAAACAAAACAATTGACGTGAAATCCAAAATTACTGCCAGACTGCCCTCATCCCAAAGCCATCTTGATACAAAGTGCAAAACATGCTGGGAGCAGTTCGTGAAAGAGTTCATTTTGTTAGCCTGTATGCTTAGTTGCGCGCACTTCTCGCACACCAACTTTGCCCTGCTTGTCAGGCTGTGCGTCATCTTGCTGTGTAGCCTCTGTGCTTGCTAGGGCCTAGTGATGTGTGCTGCCCACATGTGTCCATTGATACTCTTACTCTTTCCTATGGTGGGGGAGGTTTTGCAGTGCCCAGTACCAAGGGCAGATTCTTTTCTCAATTAAAGTGGAGAGTGGTTTCAACCTTTAGTTTCTGTTTTTTTCCCTCTCTTTTTCGCTTGTCCGTAACCTGCACGGTGCTGCACATGCCCATGCAGGGCCAAGCCAACAAGTGGATCAAGAACTTGGAGCGGCCAAACAAGCTCGCGGTGAGTTTGCAACCTTGGGAGCGTGCGCAGGCACACACAGCAGCACAAATTGCATCCACACCAAGAATTCACACGACACCAGGAGTAAATTTGAGCGTGTACTTAAAGTAATGGTTGTGTGTGGGGGAGGCTTCTGTTGCGTGCATGTGGGCTGGGAGTAAGTTGGAGCATGTACTTGAAGTAATGTTTGCGTGTGGGGTAGGCTTCTGTTGCGTGCAAGTGGGCTGGGAGCAATTTGGAGCCAGGTGACATTTTGTCAGATATAGATGATTTAACTCTAGCCTAAAAAACGTGGACGTTTGACTGATGGGTCAAAAGCTACACCGCAAGTGTGATGAATTGAGTGAGGTGTTTGTACAAGTCAGCAGGTACACCCTTAGTATGGATGACCTTTTAGGTTTGACTGATGAGTCGGTAGTTTCACCGCAAGTGTGATGTTCTGAGGTCCGACCGACGGGTTATTGTCATTCAGGCAGTAGCTCGAAGAAGACTTCCGAGTGAGCGTGCAATGCAAAAGGGCTCATTCCCATTTTTATTGTAATGTCTGCTCTGCGGTTGATTTGCTCACCCCCACAGGTCATCAAATTGTCAGAGGGCGGTGAATACATGCGCACCCTGGAGAACTCAATCCAGTTTGGACTGCCTGTGCTGCTTGAGAATGTTGGTAAGTACCCTGTGCTGTTTGAGAATGTTGGTTGGCACAGGGATGCGTGCGCACCTGCTTCATATACACACACGTACACCCACGCATACACACACGTACACCCACGCATATACACACGTACACATACACACGTCACATCAAGCCAACAGACAAGTGAAATTGTATCAGCGCTAACCCACCTTGGTGGTTGTACATGTCCAAGAATAAGTGGTCGGCAATGAAACACACACACACACACGTGTACACATATGCAAGTACATACACAACAACAGGTGAGGAGTTAGACCCCAGCCTGGAGCCACTGCTGCTGAAGCAAGTGTTCAAGCAGGGGGGCAACAACTGCATCCGCTTGGGGGACACCACAGTGGAGTTCTCCAGTTCCTTTAGGTGTACCATTTGTGCTGATTTTTTTTGTAGTGTAGAAACCTTCAGTTGGTGTTACATCGTCTTTGGGTGTGCTGAAGAAGTCAAATCCCTGCTACGAGCTTGATTTGTGTCAAGACAATCTCAAGCGCATTCATTGCAACGTGAAACACACACACACACACACACACGCTCAAACGCACACGTACACACACGCGCGCACGTGCAGGTTCTATATCACCACCAAGTTGCGCAACCCCCACTACCTGCCAGAGGTATCGGTGAAGGTCACGCTTTTGAACTTCATGATCACACCCGCGGGTTTGAGTGACCAGATGCTTGGTGTGGCAGTGGCGACAGAGCGGCCAGATCTGGAGGAGCAGAAGGCTTCACTGGTGCGATGCTTTGCGTTTTGTGTTTTGTGGGTGAATGCGTTCTGTACGTGATCTTGTGTGTGAGGGAAAGAGGTGTGATGACTGCGCACGTTGGAGAACAGACCTGGAGGAGCAGAATGCCTTACTGGTGGTGCAATATTTTACAAGCTGTGCTTCGTGTTGTGTGTGTCGTGGGAGAAGGAAAGGGTGGGTGTGGGGGGTGTTGCTTTGTCTGTGCTAGTGTAAGCAGGAGTGAGAATAAGAGCCAGCTCTGCTCGTTGTGCCATCATCCACAAATTGGTTGTTATGGTGTTCAGACACTGTAGAGTGTTGCTCATGCGCAAATCAATTGCCATCATCTACAAATTGGTTTGTTGTTATAGTGCTCAGACACTGCAGAGTGTTGCTCATGCGCTAATCAATTTACATCATCTACAAATTGGTTTGTTGTTATAGTGTTCAGACACCGTAGAGTGTTGCTCATGCGCTAATCAATTTACATCATCTACAAATTGTTTTGTTGTTATAGTGTTCAGACACCGTAGAGTGTTGCTCATGCGCTAATCAATTTACATCATCTACAAATTGGTTTGTTGTTATAGTGTTCAGACACCGTAGAGTGTTGCTCATGCGCTAATCAATTTACATCATTCACAAATTGGTTTGTTGTAAAAGTGTTCAGATACCGTAGAGTGTTGCTCATGCGCTGATCAATTTACATTATCCACAAAGTGGTTCTAAGCTACAGTTCGCTGTAGGCTTTGTCATTACACCAAGGCAACAACCCGAGCAAAAGCAAGGCATAAAAAGAATGCCTAAAACGAGAGTACACAGCACTTTATGCAAAGTGCCTGCCAGATCTCAGCCTACGCTCACTACGCAAGAACTCCAGTTGAAGCAGAGAACTGATGATTTTGTTGTTATAGTGTTCAGACACCGTAGAGTGTTACTCATGCGCTAATCAATTTACATGTTTGCTGTAGAGGGTTTCTCACGCGCAAATCGATTTTCATGTTTGCAGGTTGTCATGGGCGCTGAGAACAGCCGCAAGCTTAAGGAGATTGAGGACAAGATCTTGGAGGTGTTGTCAAACAGCCAGGTGAGGAAAGGGTATAGGGAGCCTAAATGCAAAAGAGATAGACGCACACAAAAGCAGAGGCTGCTGGGTGATAAAGGAGTTAGCAACGTTATGCAGTGGACAGCTGTTTAGGGTTCTGTTGCTTTGTTTTGCGCCTCAAAAACCTGACGGTACTTGTGGTATTTCTACCGCAGCATTCACTGTGTGCGTCTCAAAAACTTAAAACCCAAACACATGAATTTTCTACCTTGACATTCACTGTTTTGCGTCTCAAAAACTGATGGCACTTGTGGTTTTTCTACCGCAGCATTCATGTGTGCGTCTCAAAAAAACTAAAACCCAAACACATGAATTTCTTACCTCGACATTCACTGTTTTGCGTCTCGAAAACTGATGGCACTTGTAAATTTTCCACCGCAGCATTAACTGTGTTGCATCTCAAAAACCTAATGGCACTTGCGGTTTTTTTACCTTGACATTCACCGTATTGCGTCTCAAAAACTGATGGCACTTGTGACTTTACTACCGCAACTTTCACTGTGTTACGTACCCTAATGATGCATTAAGTGCGATGCCATTGTCTCTTGAAAGTACAGTTTAATTACCGTGCCTCTTTGGCTTAATTTCCATAACACTCTGTGTGTCTTGAGTAGAGCTGGCCTAAATTGTGCACGCACACCATTTGTGACCGCATACTTTCTGAAAATCTTCTGTTTAAAGCTGTTTGCATGCGTACACCATACTTCAGATGTTTCCGTCCGACCCTGATTACACACAAGTGTAAGCTTACAGTCGCTCAACACGTGTGCCCTGTTTTTGCAGGGCAACATTTTGGAGGACGAGATCGCCATCCATATCATCACGGACGCAAAGCTGCTCGGGAATGAGATTGCTGAGAAGCAGAAGGTGGGGTGCTGTTTTTTGCTGCCCTATCCGTTCTAGGTGACATGCACCCCTGCATCTTGATCGTGTCCAGAACTAAGGCATGCTCAAGCAAAGTTTGGCAGGTGCACGTGCAGCCGTTCGTGCACGTGCAGCCGTTTGTGCTCCGATGCCAGTGGGGGTTTGTGGGTGGCATTTGACAGTGGAAAAGGAGTACACAGACCCTGGGTGCAGTTGCACATGCTTAAAAAGCTGAATCTGTGCATTGTTTCTGCATAGTGCGTAATGCACAATGCAGTACGCATAATGTAGAAGCACGCAATGTAGTGCACATATTGTAGAGGCACACAATGTAGTGCATATAATGTAGAATCACACAATGCAGTGCACATAATGTAGAGGCATACAATGTAGTGCACATAATATAGAAGCACACAATGTAGTGCACATAGAAGCACACAATGTAGTGCACATAGAAGCACATAACATAGAGGCACACAATGTAGTGCACGTAATGTAGAAGCACACAATGTAGTGCACAAAGAAGCACACAACGTAGTGCACATAATGTAGAGGCACGCAATGTAGTGCACATAGAAGCACACAATGTAGTGCACGTAATGTAGAGGCACACAATGTAGTGCACATAATGTAGAAGCACAGCGCTGACACAACAACGTTTGCCACATTTTGCCGCAGGCTGCTGAATCCACTGAGCGCGAGATTGACGCGACTCGAGCCGGGTATAAACCTTGCGGGGACTACACCTCTATCCTATTCTTCTGCATCTCCGACATGGTAGGTGCTTTTTATGTGCAGCTGAAGCATGCTGTTCGGAATGGTGCACTGCAAGAACGTGCAGAGAAAACAGCTGCTTCTTGTGTGTGTAACAAAACAAGAGGTGTGCTTTGTCAATGGTTCGTGTCAACATTCTCCGACTCGTTTGCCAAAGAAGCAGTGCATGCAAGTTTTGGAACAATAGAAGCTCATGCATGCACACAGAAAAAGGCAGCTCAAATGCATAACTAATTGATAAGTGATACACAACACAGCTTGATGTACCCGCTGCACTTCATCTTCACCTCCTAAACCGCTCACACGCAAAACGTGATTACTAAGATCACACGTATAGCATGGTCTATACATTGTGACACATTGTGTGCAGATCTACATAGACATCATACTCCGGCACTCCCTCCTGAGATTTTATCATTTCATAGTGGCATTGTGCACACGCAAACAGCACTGTACGTCATCACAAATGTTATGCTCACCTATACCTTAACACGCACTGCATGCAGGCCAACATAGACCCAATGCACCAGCACTCCCTCCTATGCTTTGTCAACCTCTTTGTGGCATGGCGTACACACAAAGGCTCACCTATACTTAAACACGCACTGCATGCAGGCCAATATAGATGAATGGTTTGTCAACCTCTTCGTGGCATGGCGTACACACAAAGGCTCACCTATACCTGAACACGCACTGCATGCAGGCCAACATAGACCCAATGTACCAGTACTCCCTCCTGTGGTTTGTCAACCTCTTCGTGGCAAGCGTGAACGCGGCAGCTAAGGACCCTGCGGTGCCCCAACGGCTTGCTAACATCTACGATCACTTTACGTACTCCCTGTATTGCAACGTCTGTCGGTGAGTTATGAGAAGAGTTGGCCAGAACCGTATATATGCACCGCATATGACCGTATATTTGGTGATTATAATTACCTGCCAAAAACATTGTGTATACACCGTACATATATGGCCAACCCTAGTTGTGAGCTAATTGTACTCTTTTGTTCGTTCATCTCGTGCTTTATTTGACGTACATTTTGTATATTGCAACGTCTGTCAGTGAGTTGTGAGCCGTTTATTCTTTCTTGGTCGTTCATTTCGTGTGTTACGTACTCTCTGTATTGCAACTTCTGTCGGTGAGTTATGAGAAGAGTTGACCAGAACCGTATATATGCACCGTATATTACCTTCAATCAGGTGATTTCCCTGCCAAGAATACTGTATACACACCGTGTATATTGCTCTGGTCAACCCTACGTACTTGCGATGTCTTGTGCGTCGTGATACAAATAAAAAGGACTGTGGAACTCGATCAGGGTTCCAAAGCTGCACATCACGCTGCATACTCCCTCTGAATTGCAATGTCTGTCAGTGAGTTGGGAAAGGCAAGACCGTTGAAGAGCTCCCGTGCTTGAGCCAAGCGGCTTCTGTCTCTATGAACGATGAAGGGGAGTGGATTTCGCTGCCTGTGTAGCTGTCTTGTCACTTTTTTTCTGCAGAAATGTATATGTGTAGGGTTGGCCAGAACCGTATATATGCACCGTATATGACCGTGTATTTGGTGATTTTCCTGCCAAAAATACCGTATACACACCGTATATATATATATGGTTCTGGCCAACCCTATATATGTGTGTTCTGTGTGACAATTTTAAACTACTAGCTCACTCCTGTTACAAGCGCCCACCTGCTATAGGCTCATGCCTACAGAAAATGATAAAATGATGGATAACCTAGTTTTGTGCTGCGCGCACTTTTGCCAGTCATTGCATTGTTGGCTACATGATGTAAATCATACAGTACAATGCAGGGTTGTGTTGCACACAGACACTGCAGTCAGTAAGTCCTGTTCCTGTCAGGCTATCCTGAAAGGAAGCCTGGAGGAAGGCAAAAGGGTGCTTGGAAAGAAGATTTTTTGATACTAAGTTGTCATTAACCTATAACGTACTGCCATGACCATACGCCGTGAGAGCTATGAAAATTTGACGATGCCAATTGCACCCCAGAGTGTTGTGCTGTTTGTGTTTCTCTCTCTCTCTCACACACACACACACACACACACACACACTCACACACACACAACACACACACACAAACACACACACGCACACACACACACACACACACACACACACACACACAAACACACACACACGCCAAGCTGTCCCAGCAAGCTCATGACTTGCCATCCTCCGCCCTTCTGACTGTTATGCAGGTCGCTGTTTGAGAAGGACAAGCTGCTGTTTGCCTTCTTGCTGTGTGCGCGCATCATGGAGTTCAAGGTGAGGCAGCCAGCTGGTCAGTGACCTTCATCACAGCGTCAACAGTATCTGCCTCTGTATTATGTGCAAGCCTTCCCACCGTGCGCACACCTCGTGATGTTTAAGATGGCGCCCGGATCCGGTTTGGACGTTTTTTGATGCATTCCAGAAATATTCCAGCGCACCAATAGGGTTCTGTACGTCTCAGTCACTTCCTTCACAGTTCCTGACAAACGCATACTCATCCATGCACACATGCAACGCACATACACACACTCACTCGTGTGCACACACATACAACACAAACACACGCACACACTTGCAGGACAGCATCAACCAGGAAGAGTGGATGTTCCTCTTAACAGGAGGTCTTAGCGTCGTGCAGCCTAGACCCAACCCAACCACGTGGCTTGTTGACAAGTGCGCACATCTGCTTATTTGTCTTTTACAAAATGTCTAGCCATCAGGCTTCGCCCCCCTGCAACCTCATTTACGGGCATATCAAGCACTGCTGGCAGCGTACAAATGGTTGAAGGCGGGCTGGAACAAGCATACGTTTACACACACATACACACAAGAATAGATAGAGCGCACACACACACACACACACACACACACACACACATGTATAGACACGCTTGTGTATACCACCATTTTTTCAAACTGGTTACAGAGGCTGGCGGGAGATCCTGCAGCTGAACCAGTTGTCCTCGTTCGTGGGCATTGCTGACAATGTGGAGCAGTCAGATGCAGGGTGGAAAAAGCTGTACGATTCTCCAGAGCCACACAAAGTCACCCTGCCTGGTATGTGTGTTGTGTATTTGTGTGTGTGTCAGAATGTGGAGCAGTCAGATGCAGATTGGAAAAAGCTGTATGATTTTCCAGAGCCACACAAAGTCACCCTGCCTGGTATGTGTGTTGTGCCTGTGTGGGTATGTCAGATTGCGGGCACAGGTGTGCTTATGCTTTGTTACAACGTCCTCATGTTGCTCAAGGGCTCGAATTTGAAAATGATTGTTTGCTAACTAGCACATACGTACAAACGCATGCAATGTTTTAGGTTGAGAAGAAGGCAACTAGCGGCTCAAATCATGCGTCGTCACTACCTCACAGCATTGCGTTCTGTCTGTGCCACAGGCTTGTACAACAGCCTGGGCAAGTTAGAAGAAAGCAACAATGCACTTCATGGCATTGCTCTGTGTGTGTGTGTTTGTGTGTGTGTGTGCCACAGGCTTGTACAACAGCCTGGGCAATTTAAAAGAAAACAACAATGCACTTCATGGCATTGCTCTCTCTGTGTGTGTGCCACAGGCTTGTTCAACAGCCTGGGCAACTTGAAATAAAACAACAATGCACTTCATGGCATTGCTCTGTGTGTGTTTGTGTGTTTGTGTGTGTGTGTGTGTGTGCCACAGGCTTGTACAACAGCCTGGGCAACTTAGGAAATAAAATGCACTTCATGGCATTGCTGTGTGTGTGTGTGTGTGCCACAGGCTTGTTCAACAGCCTGGGCAACTCAATATAAAACAGCAATGCACTTCATGGCATTGCTCTCTGTGTGTGTGTGTGTGTTTGTTTATGTGTGTGTGCCACAGGCTTGTACAACAGCCTGGGCAACTTAGATTTAAACAACATTGCACTTCATGGCATTGCTCTCTATCTCTCCCTCTGTGTGTGTGTGTGTGTGTGTGCGTGTGTGCCGCAGGCTTGTACAACAGCATGGGTGATTCCGATTCCTCCTATGACATCACCACTTCATGGCATTGCTCTCTCTCTCTTTTTCTCTGTGTAATCCAGGCTTGTACAACAGCATGGGTGATTCCGATTCCTCCTATGACATCACCACTTCATGGCATTGCTCTCTCTCTCTCTCTCTCTTTCTCTGTGTAATCCAGGCTTGTACAACAGCATGGGTGATCCCGATCCCTCCTATGACATCACCACTTCATGGCATTGCTCTCTCTCTCTCTCTCTTTCTCTGTGTAATCCAGGCTTGTACAACAGCATGGGTGATTCCGATTCCTCCTATGACATCACCACTTCATGGCATTGCTCTCTCTCTCTTTCTCTGTGTAATCCAGGCTTGTACAACAGCCTGGATTCCTTCCGCAAGCTGCTCATCCTGCGTTGCTTCCGCCCAGACAAAGTGCTGCCAGCCATCCAAGACTTTGTGCAAGCCAACCTGGGCAAAAAGTACGTAGGATGTGATCTGTGTGTGTGCGCGCGTGTGATCTGCAGTAACGAGTGCTTTCGAATGTAAGATAGTGTTTGTTGGCTGCCAGCAATTCAGGACTTTGTGCAACTTAACCTGGGCAGAATGTACGTAGGGTGCGATGTGTGTGTGTGTGTGTGCACGTGTGATCTGCAGTAGCGGGAGCTTTTCAATGCAAGATAGTGCGTGCAGGTCTGCATTTTTGCTGCCAGCAGTTCAGGACTTTGTGCAAGCTAGCTGGGCAAAAAGTAGGTAGGATGTGATCTGTGTGTGTGCGCGTGTGATCTGTCGTAACGAGTGCTCTAAAACAAACGTGACCGTAGGTCTGCAGTCTTACCGTCCTGCCATGTAACAACGCAGGGGCACTAAGTTATCTGGACACAGCCGCTTTGTTTAATAACTGTCATCAATTGGAGGTTTCGAGGCAGCATGTGGCTAGGTGTGGTGTGGGAACCGTTTTTGCGTAGGGTTGGCCAGGACCATATATACACGGTGTATATACGGTATTTTTGGCAGGGAAATCACCAAATATACGGTCATATACGGTGCATATACCTAAACGGTTTTGGCCAACCCCAAGTTATACACCTTGGCGCAAAAAGTAGTGTATCCTCCTCAGCACCAGTTGCTTAAGCTCCAGGGTGTGCATCAGGGGCTAGACAAGGCTGCAGGGTGCATTATGCATTGTAAGAACTAGTAGTATGTGTGTCCAACTCTGCCTTGCCTCTGTTCGACGCTTGTCTTTGCTACAAGTATGGTTAGGCACACACACACACACACGCACACACACACACATACACACTCAAACACACATACATACACATGCACACACGCACACTCAAACACACATACATACACATGCACACACAGTGTCACACAAATACATATGCACACACTTACGTACAAGTGCACATACGCACACACACACACTCACACACACACACGCACACACATATCTACAGGTATGTGGAGCCTCCCCTGTTCGACCTCCAGGCCTGCTACAGAGACTCCAACCCCACCACCCCCCTCATTTTTGTGCTCTCCCCCGGCTCAGACCCAACAGCAGCACTGGCACAGTTTGCAGGTATGTATGTGTGTGTGAGTGTGTGTTTGCGTGTATGTGTGTGAACATTTTTGTATGCTATTTGCGTGGTTTTCAAGTGAGTGTTTGTTCTTGTATGTGTGTGTGAGTGTGTGAGTGTGTGTGCCTGATTGTAGTGTGAATGGGGACGAGTCTGTTTTGGTGCAAGAGTGGGACACCTTGCCTCCGATGACCCCATCTCTATATTTCATAGGTATCGTTATGTCCCCTGTGATTCGCACATCGAACACTCAGGCATGCATGGACAAACACACACACACACACACATACACACACGCACCACGCACACGCGCAATAGCACCTGTAACAAACATGCTCACAACAAAGGGGAACGCAATAGCAAAAACACACACATGCACACTCAAACCCTTTTGCACGCGCCTATGTGCTACCAGGAACACAACATCAAACACACGCGCACTCAAACGCACTCGCACACGCGTGTGAGCTACCAGGAACACAATATTATGCACACGTACACTCCAACGCACCCGTACACACGTACGGGTTCCCAGGAACAGGTACACAAAATCAAACTCACGCACATTCAAACGCACTCACGCACGCGGTGTGCTATTGCAGAAAGCGCGGGCATGGCCATGCGCATGTCAGCAGTGTCTTTGGGTCAAGGCCAGGGAGCTAAAGCAGCCGCGCTCATAGCAGAGGGTGCCAATGCCGGCACCTGGGTGTTGCTGCAGGTGGGAGGGTGTGTGCGTGTGTGACTGTGTGCCTGTTTATATGCGCGTGTGTGTGCGTGTGTGTGTGTGTGCGTGTGTGTGTGTGTGGATGCCTAGTGCACACAGGCGCAGGATGTCCATGCAGGAAGCAGGTGGGTGTTTTCAATTCATATTTGGCTATTTACAGCAATGCCTAAATTGAAGCATGCAAGTTTCTCTCATTTGGGTGTCGCACAGAAAGAACACACACATGCATACAAAAGCTGACATCCTTGCACGTACTCGTATATGAACACACACACACACACACACACACAAACACAAACACACACACACAGAACTGTCACTTGGCACCTTCCTGGATGCCTTCACTGGACAAAATCTGTGAGGAGCTCAACCCTGAAACCGTCCACCCTGAGTTTAGGTGGGTGCGTGTGTGTGTGCGTGTACGTGTGCGTGTGCGTGCGCGTGTGCGTGTGTGTGCATGTGTGTGTGCGTGTGTGTGTAAGAGG
>Ga0307974_1002755_pt1 | contig 12555 bp, 18 predicted proteins | sample OrgLakmetagen784_FD_201812 | JGI IMG/M metagenome (GOLD analysis project Ga0307974, IMG submission 201812) | Saline water microbial communities from Organic Lake, Antarctica - #784 | ecosystem: Environmental > Aquatic > Non-marine Saline and Alkaline > Saline | place: Antarctica: Organic Lake... | reverse complement strand
CTCTCTTTTGCTCGTGTGTGTGTGTGTGTGTGTGTGTGTGTGTGTGTGTGTGTGTGTGTGTGTGTGCGTGCGTGTGTGTGTGTGTGTGTGTGTGTGTGTGTGTGTGTGTGAGCACGCTGCTCTTTGCATTTGCGCGTGCATGCACACAAGCAACCCACCTTTAGATGCCCATGTATAGCCCGGCCCTGTGTGTACGTGCAGGTGTGTAAGTGCAGGAGGGATTGCAGGGCCTTTGCTCACATGCGCCGATTGATCTTGTCTTAAACGTATTTCCAGCCTGGTATGGCAGCTTCTTTCTACTCTCCAACGGTCACCAAAAGCATTCTTTGCATGGCGCTAAGGCTCAAAACTAAATGGAAGTCATGTTCAGGGAACCACTCCTCCTCTTCCCCCCCTTTTTCATGTACACAACACAACAAGAAGACCACCTCCTTGTTGTGTCTCCCAGGAGCGTGACCACCGAACAGCTTCCTTTCCGAACATTCTACTGACTATTGAGCAATTTGCACTCCTGCAATTTGCATTACCAAGACCCATGTTCACTTTGCGTCTTGCTGCACGCCGTACCTCCTAACGCAAAGGCGCGCGTTCTTCAAGCTGCGACCTTTTGTACCTCTGCAATTTCTATAAAATTAATAAATAAACTTCTACTAACAATCGAATTTCGCTATGGATGATTGACGGGCGAAGAAAGTCACACACCCCGTCCGCCACGTCTGTGCAATGACAGATTACAATTGCTTAAAAATTAAAGATGGCGTTGAAGGCTTTCGAAATCGAGGCAACATGCCACCAATGTTATTAGGACTTCCCCAAGGCCTGTTTAGAACAAAAAGTCTACTTGCTTTCCTGGGACTGCTTTGCAAAGTCAATTCCGGCGTTGATGGATTTCATCAGATCGGGCATCATCAATTTCAGGCCCTCCTTCTCGTAGTCAGTCAGGTTCTCCAGGCCAAACACCTTCTCCACACCTGGGCATATATAGATAGTTGAGAGGAAACCGCTTTGACATCATGGGCTGATCGGTTCGGGAACTAACAAGGTTTGTGAAACTGAGTTCAAACAGTTTGAACCCTGTGGTTTCTTGGTGAAAGTACTGCATAGCCGCACGGGTGAAGACGAGCTCGAGCAGGGGCCTTCGAAATGGCACAAACCCTGAAGTAAATGGTGGCGCTGCGCTTGGGGAACCCTAGGTCGTGCAAGTCATCATCAGCAAGTCTCGTGTGAAGAGGCATGGCAGGTGTGTGCTAACTTCCACAGCTATAAAGACCTTATGGGTGATGCAAGATGTGGGTAGCTGCCCTGAAAGCCTAGTGGCCCGTGGTCAGGCCAGACTCTTCGGGGTCGCGGGTTCGAATCCGCCTGGTAGCGTGAGTACTTCGCTGTCCGACAGCAATGTCTCCGTTTCCTTAATCCATGCTTGTGGTGTTAATCACCCCTGCATAGTTTTTCTATTTCTTTATCTATTCAAGATGTGGGATGTCTGTTGGAACTTCCTGAAACCTGCCATTCTCAATCCCGTGCAGCGCTTGCACCGAGAACACGTCATCACAACAACAAGTGACCGGAATGCAATTGCGCTCTAGAGAAATTGTATTTAACTTCCTGCTCGTCGCGAAAATGCAACAACGTGACCCCGCTCGGGAACCAGGCTTGCATTCCGCGGCATCGCCAAATGCTTTGGGCAGGGTCCAGTGTCTTAAAATTTAGTCTTCTTTTTGTTTGTCTAGTTCTTATGTCCAGGAGCTCAAAAATGGTGCCTCTCTCCAACCAGGGCATTGTACGACAATCGGAAAGCACCATCCTTCTCAGCATGAGCTTCTCACTCGATTTGGCGAATAAAAGTTTTGGGAGAAAGCCAATCTTTTCTAAGCTATAAGACTCTCAATTTCTTTAGCAATCCATGAGCCCTAGACACTTTGTGTCCTAGGGTTCCAACAACACTGGTTGACATTATGGTCGACCTGGAACAGTTTGCGCAACAGCAGGACACTCACCCTCTGTGCTGAGCTTGACCTTGCTGGCAAAGTAGGGGGCCTCGGTAATGTTAGAGTCCACGTAGCAATACTCGTGGGTGGGGGTGCCTGCAGGTCCAAGCAACAAGGCGTGGCAACCAATTTAGTGTGCCAGTTATGTACGGGGTCGGCGAGAACCATTTACTCACCGAGCAAATAACCATATACCTATCCCCACGCCAAACATACCCTTTACAAACCATATAAATAGGGTTCTGGCCATCTCAAAAGTTGACCCCACCCTAATAAAGGGCAATTCCAGACATGCAACATGGCTCAAGCAGCACGTATGTGCAGGCACCACATTGATATAAAGTTATCCGGTCGCTTTCTTGAACAAGGAACACGCAGGACCGCGCCCATTGTCGTCTATGTTCAACACCATCAGCCAACAGACCCACCGTTCAAGCCGCGCAGGACAGAGTCGGCGAACAGGGCTGCTGCGTAGGCCATGGACAGCGTGGCTGAACCCTGCAGGAAACAGCGTACAAAACAAAGGAGACATTCAAAACGTGGACTGACACAAAATAAGCTTCGGTCACACACACACTCAGCCGGTGTTTCTTCTGGCCTGGGAGAAGCATTGCAACAGTGATGGCTGAGACCAGGCGTCCGTGCATTGTGTCGGCCCATTGCGCCACTGTAGCCACGTATGATTTGGCCCTGTTTGCTTCTTAGGAAACGTTAAAAAACTAAAAGCGTTCATAGAATCGTATCATAACACACACGCATCGTATTTAAATAAAGATTTAAAACCGCTTTCTGTCATGGGAGCCGCAAATGGCCACAAAGCCCAAACACCTGACTATTCACACATTACTCATTGCACTCACCCAATTCTTGTATTTTCCTTGTGTTTTTGTCTTTAACACTACCCCTTGCCATTTGTGGCAGGCACCAACTCAGAGCCTCTGTTTCCTGACACAGAACATCATTTTGCTGGTTCACGATTGGATTGGTCCCGTGAGGTCCCAAGCCCACAACCAAACCCACCTTGCCGGCCTTGGCTTGCACCACCTCCGTGCCTCCATCCTGGGTACGCTTGGTAAGGGCCTCCAGCTCCTCCTGGCTCAGAGATACCTTGGGGGTGGCCTGCATGCATAACATAGTGGAGAGACTGATGTGTGAACTGCACACACGCACACACGCACACAAACACGCACTTACTCGCACGCACACACATACTCACTCACGCACAAGCACACGCACCCCCCCTCCCCCCTACACACACACTCTCAACCCACCTGGGAGAACAGGGGCAGGATGGTGGCACCTGCGTGACCGCCAATGACAGGCACGTCCACGTTGGCCACGTCCAGGCCCTTGAGCTCAGCGTAGAAGGTCTTGGCACGCACCTGCTCAGTGGTGCGTGCATGTGTGTGTGTGCGCGTGTATATGTGTGTGTGTGTGTGTGTGTGTGTGTGTGTATGTGTGTGTGAGAGTGTGTGTGCGTATGCAAACGAAAAAGTGCGAGTGTATATGTGCACGACATGCAGTGGTTTAGGCCACAATCTCAACCTGTGTGAGTCACAACTCTGGCTGCACCGTTGGTTGGCATGAGTGTCTAAGAGCACGCGCAGGCATTCATTCCTACATAAAATGCAGCTTTTAAACACATGCAAGCTGCAAGTGTGAAAGGGAGCCATCATCGCAAGCAGTGCACACAAACGCGCAAGACACGAACGCTGCACTACGCACTAAAAGGGTATTGACGCCCGTGTCCTTGTGCTTGTCGTACACATCAAAAATGACAAACCGGCAGAGCACATAGCACAAGCACAACAGGCACGCCAGACGCAACTTGCGCAACACCACGTACCACGTCCAGGGTGGTGACACCCATGACCTTGCGCTTGTCGTACACGCCCATGGCCTTCAGGCACTCCGCAGCGATGGGGACGGTGGAGTTGACAGGGTTGGAGATGATGTTCAGGATCGCCTAAAGACACAGGGAGCCAACCAAACGAGGTGTTGTTTCGGTAAGCCTCTAGGCCTGAAATATGAAAGATCTCACGGAGAAGGCCGCAGTTCACCCGCCAAGCCTCCCCATTTCAGGTGGTTAGCATCTCCTCCCGAGAGCATCATGCCAGGTTTGTAGGTCAAGTGAGGGAGAGGAGACGTCCAATACCTTTAATGGGGGGAAGCTAGACGTCTGTATCCTGCTCAAGCTCCCCCAACAAGATGCAAAGGGGCATAGGCAAAGCACATGAACGAAGAGGGACATTTATTCCATCGGTTTGCCCAGGAAAACACCTTGGCAAAGAAGTGCGTGCCCATCTCCACATCCCTTCCTAACATGATCATTTGTGTTTGAAGCCTCCTGCTTACGGTATGCTACAAGTACACTCTTGACCTATGACATATCAGTGTAGCTAGTCCTGCAACACTGTGAAGAAAGGCATCACGCTAGACAGGCTGAAACTCCCAGCAGCAAAGGAAGACCTTTAGGAAAAGCGTGATGCCCTTCTTCACATGGAGGTGAGTGACATTGTGTAAGACCTTTGCATGGCAATGACCTCCACGAGAAGAAGGGCGTCACGACAGGCGTCTACTAGGCTGATACTTCCAGCAGCAAATGCCTTAAATACCCTGCAACCTCAGTGGTTGCAAGTGACCGGCAGATGACACCCCTACGACATGAAACAGAGGCATCCAGCAAGCTTCAACCAAGAGTGGCAAGTTTTCTTGGCTTGATTAAGCCTGCTTTGCGCCTGGCATTTCGGTGCCTCATAAGGCATAAAGTTGTCATTCAAGGCATGAAACTGTCACACTAGACAGGTGACGTCCAAGCGTGGGAAGCATTGGAGCCTGATACGCGCAATAAGCACTTAACCCTGGTGCGTGATACACTTGTGCGTGGCTCACTTGTGAGCGAAATACTTAGGCATAACACACTTACTCCTGGTGCGTGCCTTCCCACAGCCTCCACAAGGCCCTTAACGATGCCTGCGTTGATCTGCAAGCGAAACGAGGAAGTAGTACTTACTGGCCACAGCTGAGGGTGAGGACTGCACTGGGCACTCATAGTCAGATGAGTGTGGGGGAGCCTTTGTTACGGCTTGTCATTCTACGAGCAGAACAAGCTCAAATGAGAATATGGGTATGCTGCAGAAGCGGAGGAGTTCGTTACAGGAGCAAGCACGAACAAACCGAAGAGATGCCAGCAAGCAGATCACAGAAGGTGTACTAGTACCCGAGTATTAAGCTTTGGACACGCACACAGGAGGAACGAGCCTTGTGCTGTGCAAACAACAGAGGCCGACTGGATGACCCGTATGGCAAGTACATAGGCATGGTGAGTACCAGCACTTAGGCCAGAGGACTTATGTAAACACAATTGTTATGTACGTGTGTGTTGTGTGTGTGTGGTATCTGAATCACCTTGAACAGATCGTCGCGGGTCATTCCAGGCTTGCGAGGAACACCGGCTGGCACGATGACCAAGTCACAGCCACGTACGGCCTCAGCCAGCTTGTCCTGCTCGTAGCCCTGCAGGTGTGCAATGAGATGATGATGGAGCAACATTAGTACGTGTGTATGTGTGTGCGTGTGCGTGTGTGTGCGCGTGTGTCACTGTGTGTTACATCTGCACGCATGTGAGTAGATCGGTGCGTGCATGCAACTTTGCAGGTAATAAGGCACGCCTTTGAGACATGCTTAACACAGACTCTCTATCATAGGCACAGTATAAGAAACTGACAAACCTCACACGTACCTTGACCTGGGCCTTGGTGTTGCAGTGGCCCACATCAGCGGCCACACCTGAGAGTATTACATACACATGCTTGCACTGAGAAGTTTGGACATGTGCCACTTTTCAAACTAGCAATAGTGAATAGCAAAAGGCGATGCTAAAACAGGGTGACTATACTAACACATGCGCACACACACCTGGGGTTCCAGCGATATCGTACAGAGCTAGGTGTGAGACCTGGCTGTTCAACTTGAGCAGCAAAGACAGGGGCTGACCAATGCCGCCACCAGCTCCGAGCACAGCAACCTAAGAAAAGCAGGCATGCATTTGCGTGCGTAAGTGTTCAATACATGCCACAACCAGCTGACGCGCTGCATGCTTGCACACAATATTCATTGAACACTCACTTTAGCGGAGGCGTTCACATGCATGTGGCGTGTACAACAACGCACATGAACCCGCAAGTCAATTGATAGCATGCGAATTTTTGAGCAATACAAAAGGTTGTTGTTGCATGTGTTTTGCATGTTGTGTATGTGCGGTGTATGTGTGTGTGTATGTGTTGTGTGTGTGTTGTGTGTGTATGTGCGTGTGTGCGTGTGTGTGTGTGTGTGTGTGTGTGTGTGTGTGTGTGTGTGTGTGTGTGTGTACACGCACACGCAGTCGTAAGGATGGGCGCAGAGGCGTGCATGCTGAGAAGTGAACCCGGCTGTGAGCATGCAGCAGGATTGCGCTTGATGGCAGACTCAGGACCTGCTTGATGAGGCGTGTGGGGAGTGCGCTCTGGCTTTTGGTGGGCCCGGGCCTCCAACAACCGTGGTGTGTACTGTTTGTGCGTGATGCGGATGGACTGCCTTGCCTTGCTCATCGTAACCGAGAGAGAAGAGGAGATGCTCATCGCCCGAATTGTGGCTGACCCCCCAATCATTGCCATAAAACCCACTTAGAGCCAGCGACTTGCCATACCTTGCGTCCAGGGGCATCGCTGGCAAAGGTGCGCTGGGCGGTTGCCAGGGGCGCAACGAAGCTTGAACTCGCAGCGGGGCTCAGCGCCTTGGCTGCCAGAAGGGCACTACGCATGATGGACATTGTTTTCGCCAATTATATAATGTGAAGACTACTCCTCCAAAAAGTCAGACCAGTGTGCTTGCAAGCAATATGTATTTTTAACTTTTTAGGATTGATTAATAGCAACACATTGACGGCCTGACAAGGTCTTCCTTCGATGCTTCGCTGCCTATATTCCCATCCCTAACCCCACCAAACTGATGTCCAGTGCCCCAGACCTGGACAAGGTCATTGCCCTGTTAACGGGCCCTAACAGCAAAGCCCTCCATGACAGACATTTGTCTGCCGTGGAAAGACTGTGTTCTCAAAGCACGAACTTTGCCATACGGGACCTCCCCAAGGTTCAGCAAATCCTCGAGATTACGCTGAGGCTACTCCTTAAAGGCATTCCAGGGTTCCTGCAACCAGCCGTGGGCCTTTTGAGGTGTGAACAGCGAAACCTTTGAATGATGCACCTGTTCGCATGCCCACCGGTGTGACGCGCCATTGGCGTGTCCGTACTCATGTAACGCCTTCACTTCACAAAATGTAGGGTGCTGTCTAAGCCTTTTGTGAAGAAAACAGCCACAGACGAGTTCAGATTGCTGGGCAACATCTCCAACATACTGGCGTGCATCGGCAGCATTTTTACCACTCCTGGGTACCCAGCAGACTTGCAGCTCGCTGCCTCTGAGGTAATTGACAGCATTGCCTCGCTTCCACATTTCACCAGAGAACAAAGACGATTGACTCACGTACACACCACGCCGTGTGCAAACAGCAATTTCCCATTTGTCTCAAATTTCTTCATTCTGATGGAACAGCAGACCGGTTTGTCACCCAGAGCTAAATATGGAAACACACGTGCATATATAATAACCACAATTTTAAGCCCTTGCAAGCACAGCGCAACGCTATTACCTGATACATATAGTCAGCAGATGGTGCTTCATAACCCGCTTCTTTTGGCACCTTGCAAGTGCATCTGTCGTTCAACTAAATTTATTATCTGTGGCATGTAGTTTAAGACCCTTCTATAATTGTAGGCGTTCACATCTACTGTTTTGGGCGTGGCTGGTGATTATCCATCACTGTTCACCACTGCTGTTGTGTTGTGTTCCATCAGCTCCTCATCGTCTTCGCGAGCGGATATGGGCAGCGTCCCAGCTTGTTGGACAAGGTACCTTCAGTGGAGCAGTTAGAAAGTGGGGCGAGTGCACGCCAGTACCACACTAACCAAATGTGAGTGGCACGGCACCAAATGAAGATGTGCCATCATTAGCACGGTTGCTAAATGGTCATCAGTTCAAATTGTCCCTAGAGCTGCGGAGGCAGCCTGTCTGCAGAAGATCAGACAAGAAAACGTTTAACTTTATATTATTGTGCAGTAAAGACTAGTAAATGGTTTTCAAGCTAAACCGTGACTGCTCATGGTACCTTCACATGAGCACATGCACCCAGGTGATCTGCAATTATGTGTTGACACGCCAGGTGACGTGTTGTTTTCCTTTTCAGTGAAAGCAAGGCACGGTTTGCGGCACCCTGTGCAGGCTTATCAGCAGCAGCGGCGGTAAAACAACAAGGGTACACACTGTCTTTGCATTTGACGACCTGCAGGCTCATCAGCAGCAGTGGCGCGCTGTGTGCTGTTGTACAAGGCTTAGCCACTGCTGTCACAGCAGGGGATGAGGTAAGGCCTTTTCTCAGACGATGTCTGTGCAGCACTCGGTTTTCCCTATAATGATAGCAGTGCTGCCCTTCATTGACAGCGGTGCAAGGCAAGCTGTGGCTTCTTGATCGTTGTCACCCTGATAACTAGCTTAAATAGATAACAAATTACACAAAACTCTGTGCGCTTTTCTTCTGACATCTTCATCCATGCGTCTCAGTTGGAACCGTAAACGTCAAGGAGCATGCTTTGGTGACTTAAATCGGTTCCTGAAGTAGGCCCCTGTCTTATCATTTTCAATCTCTCAGTCACCTTCCTTACCCCCTGATTCCATGCAGATCCTGATGAGGCCATCATTTGCATACTCTCCTTTCCCTCCCCTCATTGCCCACAGATCCTGATGATGTCCCTCACCCTCGTGGCCTCCCAGATTTCCTACTTCCCAGACAACGCACACGCCCTGCTCAAAGCAGGGCTGCTGCACAGCCTGCCCTACCTGCTCTCCTACGACTACAGACACCCCCTCACACCTGTGGCTGTGCAGCTGCTATGGAACCTGCTGGACTTTGCCTCGGTGGCAACGAGGGTGTGTGTGCGTGTATGTGTATGTGTGTTGGTTTGTGGGCAGTGCGTGATCGGGTTTGTGGGTGGCAGTGTCTTGGAGTTTAACTACGCTAGGACAAAAATTGTGCTGCGTGCATGTGCTTGTGAGTGGCATGTTGGTGTTAGGCTGATGTCTGTGGCTGGGAGTGCGTGGGTGAGAATGCTGTGGACGCTACCTTTGCGGCAACTAAGACTCTTCTCTTTGACGCACATATAAGACAGTAATTTCTAAATCGCTGCTTGGCCTTTTCCCTCCCAAACATTTCCCTTACTCTGCATGACTCCAAACTGAGAGACAATGTTTCAGGTGGACATGATCAGAATCCATGGTTGTGCTCCACACGACTGTGTGTGTCTTCATTTTTGTGTGCACATCAATTTGCAGTCCATGTTTCTGTGTGCACATCAAATTGCACAACGAGATGTACTTTTGAGCCAAACGCCAAGGGGACGAAATATGTCTACGCCTGCACCAACACACACTCACTCACACACAGACACGCACACACAGACACGCGCAAACATTTACACACATGCATACCCAAGCATTCACACCAATACACGTAGGTTGGGCTGGTGACAACCCCTGCAACAACACGCCTTCAGCAGCATAGCCCTACCCTTACATGCATGTGCCCAATACCCAAGCATTTACACCAATACACGCAGGTCGGGCTGGTGACAACCCCTGCAACTCGCCTTCAGCAGCATATTCAGATCCTCCCAGTCCCAAGGCATAGACGGGAGGGTGGTGGTGCAGAGAGCACTGCCCCTGTACAATCCGGCTTACGATCCCAGCATGAGGGGCGGGCCAAGTCGAGATTTGGGGAAGATTACTCAAAGACCACTGTTCAAGGTCAAGGAGAGGTAAGGTGCCCTCGTACATGCACGCTTTGTGTACATGCAGGTCCACTTCTAGGCACGAGTGTGCATGTGCTCACATTCCATGCACACACAAAAACGCACGCCACCAAGAGCATTACTCATGCACACATACATACATGCATACATACATTCACACACAACACCCGTAATGGCATGTACACACAGGAGCAGATGCATAGGCAAGAAGACGTAGAGCCTATGAGTCACTCGCAACCTGCACAAGAAGCCAATCCTGAGCTGCAGCCCAGGTGGGACGGTGAATGAGGAGGGGGGGGAGCTGTACGAAGGAGGATATAGGGCGTATGTGAAACAAGGCAGATTTGTTTGTTTAGATGTGGGGGTATGGCAGGTGGGCAGGCAGGTTGGCGTACTAGCAACCACCTGGGATCCTTCCAGATTGTACATCATCAAAAGCCAAACCTCTAGCTATTAAATGCAAGCTATAAATGCAAGGAGGGAGCGTTACGCTGATCTGACCGATGATAAGAAATACCACCAGATGGTAAAGTATAGGCAATGCAAACAGGGCTGCTTGGAAGGGAAAACACACACACTCGTTTCCTAAAATTCATCAGTGACTTGAAACTCACTAACCATCATCAACCACTGTTTCTGCAGGACGCCTAGATCGCATCAGGCAGGGGTCTGCAGCAGCCACACCTCCATCCTCCCTGGCCTAGCTGCCTCATTGACTTCTTTATTCCGCACAGACCTGCTGCATGTGAGTTTACGTAGGGCGAAAAGGAGGCAGTGGGCTGGAGGGGGGGCTGTAGATTGAAGGAGGATTGAGGGGTCCAACACTGTTAGTGTTTCATTCTTTAGGTACTTGCACTCGCAGCACCCAAGCAAACGTACATTCAAGCTCCCAAGCGGACATGCATTCAAGCATACACATTCAAGCAAATGTATATTACGTTCAAGCACCCAAGCAAAGGGAATTGCAGATCCTGGCTCCTAGCTGCCTAGCTGCCTAGCTGCCTAGCTCCTAGCTGCCTAGCTGGTGCATTATCACAGACAAAGTGCGCGATATTTGCATGTGTGAGGCCCTTGCATATGCACACACGAGGTGATTTACACATTCACAAGCATGTAAGGTTTGCCTGTTCCAATTCCAGAGTGATCGCATGTGATGTGAGACATTGCCACAAACGTGCTTCATTTGAGTTTGTAATCCAAAGTAGATTACAGTGCCTAGAAATTGAACTGCAAACATGCCGCGTGTTTTAGGGAGAACCAGGGGGATGTTATGATGTTATACTGAAACAAAGAGCGAGGGTTAGTTGACCTGCACAGTACTAGCAACACCAAAACGCAAGTGAAGGCTGACAAAGCTGTTACACATGAAATAAACATGGCTCATGATTCGTGGCCATGGGCGCAACAGTTGTGAGCAAGGCACTCACACAGAATAGCTCAAACATCTGTGAGCACCACCTCAGCCAGCTCCCATGTGTGCACATGCGTGCTTCTAGGCAGGTGCTTGAATGCGTCAACCAAATCACAGCAGCAACTCTGTGCATCATTACCCAACAGCCATGGTTTCAGTGGATGATCCCCTTTATCTGTTTAATCCAACTTCAAGGAACCAGGCCGCTCTGCCTGTACTTAATTACACACACATGCACACACGCACACACTCACGTACACATACACACACTGAACACTCGCTCATGCACGTATGCATACACAAAAATTACACATCCACAACGCACACACTCACCCACATGCGCCCTCAGGGCTTCCGCATGGTCGACAAAGAGCTTCGGAACGACCTCGTGGTGGTGTGCTCTCTCATCATTGGGAGTGACCACATTGAATCTGCTCCGCCTGCGTCTTCTCCCCCTTCCTGCTTCCAGGGCACTTTGACTCCAGGTGCTCACATGCTCGCTCATTAACAGTATAGCACGTGTGCACCGATCAAGACGCGTACTTTGTCTGACAAGATTGCATATAACTTAGTTTACTTTAAGAACAGGCAAGCAGTCATACTTCTTGACTGAAGGCCTTTCTAGTAAACCTTGTACAAGATTGTATAAACACCCAAGCAAACATCTGCACTCGCCGGGCTACTTCTTGTCTGGCTGGTAGTTTGTGTGCTTTGGAGGTTGCACAGACGGACCAGGATGCATGCTTGTCTTTGTGAGCAAGGAACAAGGAACAAGAAAGCAAGCAGGATCAATGGGTGGATGTTGAACCAGGCTTGTGTGTTGCAATAAACAATGTAATAAATAAGCCGAGTTGCTCGCATGTCAGAACACAATCAAACGTAGCACACATGTACATACAAGCGCGCACACACCGACCCTTGCACACATGCACACAAACACACGCCAACGCACACGCACACACACACACACTCACATACCAACGCACACAGGCATACACAAGCATGCACACAAACATACACATACACACACCCTTGTCTGTTCACATGTTTCCATACAACATGTAACACATACAATAATCACACACACACAACACATTCCAGGCTTGATTAAAGAGGAAAGTGAGCTGTTGCAGCTTTGTAGCACAGAATTTGTAGAGGCTGCACGGGAGGCAGGCCTGTTTGAAGCCCTCCTTGCTGTGGGCACCTCTCCAGGTGTGTGTGTGTGCGTGTAAGTGTGCGTGTGTGTTTATGGATG
>Ga0307974_1002754_pt1:10000-12557 | contig 12557 bp, 12 predicted proteins | sample OrgLakmetagen784_FD_201812 | JGI IMG/M metagenome (GOLD analysis project Ga0307974, IMG submission 201812) | Saline water microbial communities from Organic Lake, Antarctica - #784 | ecosystem: Environmental > Aquatic > Non-marine Saline and Alkaline > Saline | place: Antarctica... | reverse complement strand
ATGTGCTTGCAGCAGCAGCAGCAGAAGGAGGAGGAGGAGGAGGAGGAGGAGGAGGAGGAGGAGGAGGAGGAGGAGGAACTGTGGGCTTGCTGCACAGCCTGGTTTTGTGTGGGCTGTGTCACAGGTGATCTTGGCAAACCGACCTGCAGACTAGATGTGTGCGATGAAGACTTGTAGGCTAGCTGCACAGCATGGTTTTGTGCGGGCTGTGTCACAGGTGATCTTGGCAAACCGACCTGCAGACTAGATGTGTGCGATGAAGACTTGTAGGCTAGCTGCATAGCATGGTTTTGTGCGGGCTGTGTCACAGGTGATCTTGGCAAACCGACCTGCAAACTAGATGTGTGCGATGAAGAATTGTAAAGGCAAATTGTTGGCTGGCATGTGGTACGTTAGTTTATGCGGTGTGCTGTTGGCTTTCCTTACATGACAGAAGATGTACTATTTCTCAACCTCTGCAGATCTTTTTTATATATTTATATTATTTACCGGTATATGTTCTTATATGTATTCTTATGTATATTAAAAATTTTGTATACATCTTATGTATCTTATATCTTATACGTCTTATATATCTTATATATATTTTTATGTAATTCTTTATATATGTAATGGTCACAGTGGTTTGAATAGGGGGTAACTTTCAGCTTTGAGGTTGTCTGACTGATTGGCTGCTAGCTGGATGTGTGGCATGAAGGGCGCGTAATTGAACTGACCGTGAGGTAAGGTTTTAAAGCCAGTTCTGTTTTTTTATGCAATGGGCTGAAGTGGGTATTTGCTGGGATCTGCAGCAAGAAAACAGGTCGGTAGCCATGGCCAGGGTTTCGTTACGGTGGCTGCATCTTACAAGCAGGCACACAATTGTTTTCAGCAATCACTCAATCACTCAGGTATAGGTTTAGGTGACGAGCATCAAGAGAGAAGGGCAATAAATGTCACGGCCAAGCATTCAAAAGGGGTTTAGGTGTAAGAGACTGGGGCGTATGAGTTTGGGCAATAAATGTCACGGCTAAGCATTCAAAAGGGATTTAGGTGTAAGAGACTGGGGCGTATGAGTTTTAAGTAGGTGATTGAGTTTGAAGTAGGCGATTGAGTTTGAAGTAGGAGAATGAGTTTGAAGTGTGAGGTAGAGCTGTCAAAAGGAAGTAATTGGTCTGCCACAAAAACCTTGCAGATATGCTTGACTACAGTTGTAGAGGGCTTGAAAGGGGCTAGCTACAAGTACCTCACATATGCACAAGCTCTGTTGCAGAGCTATGACAGCTCCAGGTAATGGCAGAGGAGGCAGCTCTTACTTGGGCTCTGTTGTACATGTATCATAATATGTCCCTGTTTACAGTAGGCAAGTTAGTAGGGTATGTTCCTCTGGGGGATTTTGACAAGAGCTGCTCCGTGTGTGCCTTCTGAGAGTTTTTAGAATATCCGCCCTGGGGAATCCAAAGTTAGCTGCTCTCAAAAAACGTAAGTTGCTGCATTCTAGTAGAAGAGCTGGCCTAGTCAAGCTCTTTTGTGATGCCACCCTCCTCCCCCTCCTATCCTCCGATCTACAGGCTCTCCAACTGCTTCGTAAAAGAAAGAATTAAACTACGCAGTGAAAAAACCACTCCTCACAGTAAATTAGGGAAACAACGATAAATCAATACTCCTCCCCCCTCCTGATATACGTGCACAGGGACAACCACACGCGTGCTCGTGCACTGCACCTTCTCCAGCGTTTGGTCGCCGCTGGTCAGCCGCCTGCGGGAGTAAACTTCAGTGCTGAGCAATGGGTGGCATATTGTTCCTTGTTTAGGACCCTGGTGCGTGTGTTGCACGTACTCCATTGTTGGACCTGTCACAAACTGCACATGACGAGCACTTCCAAGGGTTAAGCCTACACCCTAAACCCATAAACCCTAAACCCTAAACCCTAACCCTAAAAACTGTTGTTGCCTGCTTCAAATTGGGTTGGACTTACTTTACAATGTAATGCACTTACTCCATTGTTGGAGCTGACACAAACTGCACATGGGAAGTGCATCCTGATACTGTTGTTGCTTGCTTCTCCTTCACGCCTGCCATTGCTTGACGCACACACACACACGCACACACACACACACTTACACACACACACAAACACACACACACACACACACACTGCACAGGAGGAGCACGTCTTGCACTTGGTGCAACCGGTATGGGACACAGGCTACGCCACATTGTGGGATGCCCCCTCCTCATGCTCAAAACCATCGACAGCACGATCTGCGACAACTCCAGCAGCAGCATCAACAGCAGTCTGCCAGGGGAAAGAAGTTGAAAAGGGGGATGCCCAAATGCTGGCACGCAGGGTTGTGTGGGTGGGCTTGCTCCTGCGCAGGGCTGTCAGCAACAGCAATGTCAGCATTCGCAGTCTTGGGCTGTGCTCATTTCTTGCAACGCCGCTTCGGGTGCTGGACGTGTTAAGCCAAGTGGGTACTCTAGAAGCATAGAGAAGGCAGAGAGAAGCTTTTGTGCATTGTGTATAAATTGGAGTGCTTGGTGGTGAAAAGGTATTTTCAGTGGAGCTCGTGCAGTT
>Ga0307974_1002754_pt1:0-5000 | contig 12557 bp, 12 predicted proteins | sample OrgLakmetagen784_FD_201812 | JGI IMG/M metagenome (GOLD analysis project Ga0307974, IMG submission 201812) | Saline water microbial communities from Organic Lake, Antarctica - #784 | ecosystem: Environmental > Aquatic > Non-marine Saline and Alkaline > Saline | place: Antarctica: Organic... | reverse complement strand
CGCAAGCGGCGCAGCAGCAACAGCAGCAGCGTGGTTTGACCGACACTTTCACACAGCACGTCCTCCCTTGGCTGCTCACGCATCACGCTCAGGTATGCGTAGGTTGTTACTCTGTTTGTGTTTTTGTGTGTGTGGTGTGTGTTTGTTTGTGTGTGAGTGTGTGTATGAGTGTGTTTGTAAATGTGTGTGTGTGTTTGTGTGTGTTTGTGTGTGTTTGTGTGTTTGTGTGTGTGCGTGTGTGTGTGTGTTTGTGTGTGTGCGTGTGTGTTTTTTTGTGTGCGTGTGTATGTGTGTGTAAACAGATATTACACGTTTCCTGTACATGTGCCTGTGTTTTTTTGCGTGTTCATAAGACGCGTATGAATGTATGAATGTGAATGGCAAAGATGTACAAGGGCACCTTCCTTTCCAGGTGCTGACTAGTTTGCTTAGATTAAGCAGCCCCAGTTAAGTCTGCTTATATTTTGCCTCAGCCTACGGCTACACCTAATACTCCACCCCTAGTTTTATGCACTATCCTCTCGCTTTCTCATGCGTGTCACTAATCACGTCGCTGAGTTCCAACACATTCTCCAGCACATCCCCCGACCCAACATCCCAGCTATCTCTGCCGCATTGCAAACCAAGCTGCTGTGTACTTTAACGCAATTGATACGCTTTGCTCCCTTGTTCTTTTAGACGTACTGGGCCCAAGCTGCTTGGAATCCTCTGTGGTGTGGCTGGCTGAAAGCAGCCTTGTGGGCAGCCCTGGACTTTCAGTCCATAGGCACACACACCGCCCCTATACAATTTTCACCATCCAGCGCGCCCCTCCACACAACGCTCAGCAGCCCCACTCCAACCCCAGCCAGCAGTGCCGTTCCGACCACGCCCAAACGCGTTTCCTCCTCTCTGGAAGCGAACAGCAGCGGCATTGCAGTGCCAGCTGGGAACACTGCTCGTGACAGTGGTGCCTCAGGGGGTGCTGCTGTAGCCGCAGACCTGAGTACCAGGTGGCTGCCCCAGGTGCAGACGCAGCTCGCAGAGGCGGCCGCTTCCAAGCAGGCAGTAGACCCATCCAAGCTGGTAAGCAGATATTCTCCTTCTCGTGCTAGATCTAAGCAGCGTGCGGAAGTTCAAACGCGACGCGCCCTTGTTGGAGGCGGCTGCTTTTAGGCAGGCAGTGGACCCAACCAAGCTGGTAAGCAGATATTCTTTTTCTCGTGCTAGATCTGAGCAGCGTGCGGAAGTTCAAACGCATCGCGCCCTTGCCGGAGGCGGCCGATTTGAAGCAAGCAGTGGGCCCATCCAAACTGGTAAGCAGATATTCTCCTTCTCGTGCTAGATCTGAGCAGCGTGCGGAACGTAAATTGTTCAAACTTGACGCGCCACTGTTAAAAACCGCCTCCTTAAGCAGGCTGTGGATCTGTCTAAAATCACGAGGCCTGAGTCAATCAGCAAGTAATCTGCGATTATGAAATCAGTGTTCGGATCTTCAATATAGAGCAGAGCTGTTCATGGTGACCGCTTTGAACTATACAAATGCTCGTCAGAGCCAGGGGGATGATCTGACCGTCTTGCATTATCAAACGCTCTGAGCAACCCTCAAGGTCCATGTGAGTTCTTCATGAGCTGAAGCTTCTTAGATCATCGGTAAATAGAAATAAAGCGGTTGAACCCTGCCAGTGATGGTTCTGGTGAATGGGAAGGGTGTCATATCAGATATTGGAAAAGGGGTTGTATAGTCTGGACCGTGCGGCCAAAGCATTTTCCTATCTGTTTATGTGTGTACATGTTGGTGTTGGGTCTAGTGAAAGAGGCGGGTTTCCATATTATGCATCCAAACAAGGCTCTGACAGCGTGTAAAAAGAGATTTCTTTCTCTGAGATACCGGTCTGGACATTTGGAGAGCACCTATGTGTATCATTACACAGCGCGGCCAGAAATATTCTCCTCTGTTTAAAACACACTATTTTCCCGCAAAACTGTTTATTAACATTAAACCCCTTTGTATTGCCTGAGCAAAAGTCTGTTTACCCTGTTGAATTTATGATTCCAAGGCATTGTTTGGAGCCACGCCTTGTTAATACCACCCCACCTGCTTCCTTTCATTGTAATTTCAAATCCATGCAGCTCAGAAGACTTGCTCCCCACGAATATCACGTGTCTTATAAATTTAAGATACATAATTATTTTTAAACACCTTGCGTTGGCCCCCTGAAATATGCCATAACAAATAACAACGCAACAACATATCAGCACGTGCATGTAATTGCAGCTGAAACCAACATCGGTGACACCGATTCTGTGTGCAGATCAGTGTGAGCTGCACAGCGAGTTAAAAAATGACGCATGCACACATGCACAAATCAGACAATGACACATGCAAGTCGCTTTGAACTGCACAATGAGTCAAATAGCCACGCACGCGGGTGCATGCAATCAGCATCATTAAGGTGCTGACCCTGACCTGCAGAGCTTTAGCCGCAGCCGTCACACAAATCAGCGTCAACATCAATTTGAGCTGTACAATGACACTCACGCACGCCTGCAACCCCCCCCACCACGCAGGTACTGATCCTGAGCAGCGCGGAGCTGTGCTTTGCAGGGCTTCTATACCGCGGCTGCGGCTTTTCCCAGCAGCAGGATGTCGTGCAGCAGGACCGGCAGGCACACGCGCCCAGCCAGCTTCCTGCAATTTCCGCCACCCTCTCCCTCCTGTGTGGCCTCACCTTTCCCCAATGCACCTGTGGTAAATCAGCAAGCCCTCTCCATCCCCACATAACTGCCGCCACCACCTACAATCCGAGCTCGAACACTGCCCACACCCACAATCCCAACACAGACACCACCCACACTCAAAACCCCACCCCTGCCCCACACACCACCGTCACCTCCTTGGACATGCCACGCATGGAGGAGTGCTTTGCTGTGCAGAGGCTGAAGTGCATGGCCCTGGTGGCGGCTATGGGTGCTGCAGATGAAGTTTCTCAGCAGCCGTCATTTGAGATGCCGCTGCCCCCCACAGAGGCAAGCACAGATTTCTCAACCAATACCACTCGGCAGGCATCTCCTGCTATGTCACCTCCCTCCCAGGATGTGGCTCGTGCCCAGGCTGCCCTTCTCAAGCACACTGTATTCCAGAGGTGGGTGGGTCAGAACTCGTCACACACCGTAGAAGTAGTTTGGGTATATTGGCTATAGAGTAAAGGCTGCCCTTATGCAAGCACACTGTGTTTTAGAGGTGGGTCGGGATTAATCACAGATCGCAGATGCGTCTTTGGTGGGGTCCTGGTTCTTAAGCATGTGCTGTTAGAAAAAATCTGGTTCTGCCACACCCTTGCCGCTAAGGCTTGATCTGCATCAAAGTCTAGTTCACCACCTTACGTATGCAGAATAACGACGGTTCTGATCAAATTACAATCAACTCCATCCGGCACTCAATCACCCATGACTCTACACACAAGAGTAGTTGCAAACACACCTCAACGCACACACCTTAGCGCACCTTGACACGCACACCTTAACGCACCTTAACGCACCTTAACACACCTTAACGCACCCTAACGTACCATAACACACACACACCTTAACGCACCTTAACGCACACACCTTAACGCACCCTAACGCACCTTAACACACACATACCTTAACGCACCTTAACGCACCTTTACACACTCTAACGCTCCCTAAAGCACCCTAACGCACCTTAACGCACACACCTTAACGCACCTTTACACACCTTAACGCACCCTAACGCACCTTAACGCACATACCTTCACGCACCTTAACGCACCTTAACACACCTTAACGCACCCTAACGCACCTTAACACACACACCTTAACGCACATTTACACACCTTAACGCACCCTAACGCACACACCTTACCGCACACATGATGATAAGCTGCAGGATGTAATGCATGGGGTGATGCAATCTACAAGGTGATGCACGCACACACCTCATTGTCTTTTACACACACACACACACACACACACACACACACACATTCACAGCTGCGTGGACGAGCTACAGTGGGTGGGTGGGAGCGGGTCTGAAGGCCTGGAGGCGCTGCTTGCTGTGTGCCAAGCCACTGCTGCAAACAGTAACGGAGTAACTGGGTTTGACACGGATGCCGGGAGTATCATCAAACTACTGCAGCAACTGCCCTCCTTAACAACCAGCAGCACGCGCAGAGCTTTAAGCGATGGTGCTGTCATCCGCATTATGCACTTGTTCTTCCATCCGTCCTACTTTCACCATAGGTGCGTAGGGCCACATACGGGCCTAACCCTGTCAAAGTTTTGAGTAATAGGTGTGGTTAAAAATGTCATGAAAGAAAAACTACGCAGGCAGTGAAAACCACTCCCCACACTGATTCAGGAAAATAGGGTCACATACGGGCCTAACCCTGTCAAAGTTCCGAGTAATAGGTGTGGTTAAAAATGTCATAAAAGAGCCTAACCCTTTCAAACTTCTGAGTAATAGGTGTGGTTAAAAATGTCATAAAAGAGCCTAACCCTGTCAAAGTTCCGAGTAATAGGTGTGGTTTAAAATGTCATAAAAGAGCCTAACCCTGTCAAAGTTCTGAGTAATTGGTGTGGTTACAAATGTCATGAAAGAAAAACTACGCAGGCAGTGAAAACCACTCCCCAAACTGATTAAGGACAAGTGGGGGAAGCATCGCAAGCGATGCTGAAAAGTTGGCGAAGCCTTTTGCGCTGTGAACTGGCAACTTGTGTGTGCTTTGTGCGCGCTTATACATGTGTGTGTGTGTGCGCGTGCGTGCGTGCGTGCGTATGTGCGTGCGTGCGTGTTTGTGTGTGTGTATGTGTGTGTGTGTGTGTGTGTGCGCGCGTTTGCGCGTCAATTACTGTCGCTATACCCAATTTGACCTTAGTCGCAGCAAAGTTTGGCAAAGTCGGAGCATATTTTTTTGCAAAGTTTTCCCAAAGTTTGTGTCACATAGTCGCGAAAGTTTGCGACTTTCACGACTTTGACGACTTTCACGACTTTGGGG
>Ga0307974_1002752_pt1 | contig 12558 bp, 8 predicted proteins | sample OrgLakmetagen784_FD_201812 | JGI IMG/M metagenome (GOLD analysis project Ga0307974, IMG submission 201812) | Saline water microbial communities from Organic Lake, Antarctica - #784 | ecosystem: Environmental > Aquatic > Non-marine Saline and Alkaline > Saline | place: Antarctica: Organic Lake... | reverse complement strand
CAGGGAAGGGGAAGAGCAGCAGGGGGGGGGGGGCAAGTGGGGGAAGAGGCACGGGGCCAAGTGGGGGTCAGGACAACCCGGTGGCACACAGCAACATGGGCGTTGGCCAGGTAATTGTTAGGGTGGTTGTGCGGGTGGGGGTGGGGGTGCAAGTGTGGACGGCAACATTGGCTAAGTGATGTCAGGGCTGCGTGTGGATGGGTGTGGGTGTGGGTGTGGTGTGTGGGTGTGGGTGCAAGTGTGGACAGCAACATTGGCCAAGTGAATGTTAGGGCTGTGTGTGGATGGGTGTGGGTGTGGGATCTAGCTGAAGGGGCTGGCTGGACACCAAGTGCCTGTGTGTGGGACCTAGCTGAACGGGCTGGCCGCACAGAAAATTTCCATCATGCCCTTAAGCTTGCGTTTCTCCCGCAATCATCGCCCTTGCATTAGCATTACTGCTGTGAATCTGCCTATAGTAAAGGACAAAAGGGTAGGGGCCAAGAAAGTTTAAGTATAATGTTAGGTACAATACGGTAAGGTATATACGCTGTGTATTACAGGGGGGGGGGGACGTTTTCCGTATTCCGTATCCTGTAATTTTTTGTACACGCCGCCAGATATGTTTTATATGCAAATACAGTTTCCAATTTCAGGCGGTTTACCTCAGACTCAGCTTTAAATTCCAGCAACAATCCTTTTTGCCCTTTGCTCCCTTTTTAAAGCACCTACTGTGCAATAAACACAAAATCCTATTTTAATGGTAGTTACAGTAGCCAAGCTTCTTTTTGCACTGGAAAAGCCTTTTGGGGCTTTAGACAGGCCCTCCAAACTTCGATTTTTTGGCATGACAGAATTGAATACAGCTGTGCAGTCCTTAAGAGCTGTCATGATTAGTTTGTCAAAGCTTTTTTTCTTGTACAGTTACGGTAAAAACACGGATGTGTAAGGGAGTGCCAGCCTCTTAATATTTGAAATAGTGAAAGTGGCCCACCTTATTAAAAAAATCACTTGCCAAGCACACTCACTGAGCAACTGTGCAGCTGTCAAAATAGCGTGTCTGTCAAGGACACCAACAGTGACCTCGTCTTGCCCCACGCAAGCACAGGGTGTGCTTGGCTTTGGCGCCCCTGGCGTAGAGGAGAAGCCAGTAAAAATAGACAGCACAGCCTGCGCGGATGGAGACTGGGAGGGCATGATCAACGTGGATGCCCAGGTACGTGCTTCCAATTTAAACAGTAGGAATAGGCAGCATAGCCTGCGCTGATGGGAACTGACAACTACCCTGGAGTTGACGGCTGAGGTGTTTGGAATTTCGCTATTTGTTTTGGTGCAGCTGCTAATTAGAAGCAATACCACCGTGCACACACCCACACATCACAATCATACACACACGCTCACACACACACACACACCTATGGACATGTAGACGTGCATACAAAGTACAGTAGCCCCTGAGTTTGTGAAAAGCCCCCCAAAAGTAAGAGAAGAGCCTTTTGGTTGAGGGACCAAACAAAGAAGCTTTCTTTTTGACAATATATAAAGCACAGGGCAAACTTCCTTTTTTACAATTGTTAAAGTATACCTGCCACCGTTCATTTGCCCCGTGATAAAGAGGGGTTGGGTACAGAGACAAAGGGCTAAATTAATATATTGCCAGCAAGGTTCTTAGCTCATTTCAGCACATGCAGCTCCGTAGACTTTCCCAACAAATTTACCCCGATCTATGCGCTTGGAGGGCTAGAAAATACCAATAGATTACACCAGATCCGTGACAGCTTTTAGTTGACAAGGCACCCTTTGTTGCGTTGCCTGCACCAATTTCTTCACACCTGGTTTGTCTGTCATGAACATGAGCACCCTTGGTTGCCTTGCCCGCACCGATGTTCTTACACCTGGCTTTGTCTGTCACGCACTTGGACAGAACACTGGCAACGTAGCACGCTTTATCAACCATGCGTGTGGCTCTGGCGCAAACCTGCTCACGCAGGTGAGTAGTAGGATGAGAAAGTGTGCGTGTACCATCTGATGTTTCTCTTGTAAATGCAACCCACCTGCTGAATATAATATTTCAATCACAATGTCTTTTCAGCATCTGTGTACTTCTACCATCCCCCCTGCAAAAACAACGTACGCTGGCTCTTGCTGACCTGTAACACAAAGCATGTTGTGGTGTACTATCTGCTATGCCTAATTATTTATTGCACACGTGGCTCTAGCTGACCTGTAATATAAAGCATGTTGTGGTGTACTATCTGTTGTGTCAAACTATCGCACACACGGCTCTGCCAACCTGTTGTTGCATAAAGCATGTTGTGATGTATGCAGTACGCGACTTGCGAGTGAGGAATAAGCTAAGCAAGTAAGGGATCACTTTAGCAACCAATTACTAGGTCCAGCAGCCGTATACCATGGACACTTTTTTTGGACGTTTTTTGTGTTGCCGTACTTTATCAGAGGGGGGACACTGGGGAAAAAAACAAAACATACTCGTTTTTGCATGAAAGGTGCAACTACTCACACGTCACTTTATCAAATTGGACCCAACTTAGCTTTAAACTGATTCTGACTTTATAAGCTACCCGAGCATGTGCTCAGATTTAGACAAGTCGCCCTGCGTAAAGAATGACAGGACTAAAAGCACACGTCGTGCACCTGTACCCGAGATGGGTGCTTTCCAAGGGGAATGGCACTTTAGTTTGCATATCTCGTCAACCACTTGCTCTTTTTGCTCCGTTGTTTTTGCAATGATTCTTATTTATTATAAGGACTTTTACACACAAAAAAACACTCAATTTAATGCTCTGGCTGGTCAGATACAGCATATGGCTGCTCAAAAAGTTTGGTTCACGTCGCGGCTGCTGAGGCAGGTGGCCGTAACTGGCAGGTTACAAGCTCAGCTGCATTGGAATCTACATAGCAGAGCTGAGCTTGAAACCTGCAATTTAGGGCTATCTGCCCTAGGAGCATGCAAAAAGTATACCCATTTTGGGCCTCAGTGTCCCCCCTCTGGTACGTAATATTTATGAGATGATTTGAAGAGCCAACCTGTGTCAGAATTTCTAATTCCATATCTTGCAACACAGCTCCACCTGTAGTACTTTGCACCTGCTCCTTACCGTACAATAGCTTTAAAGAAAACAACAGAGGGTTTTACTTCAGTCAGGCTGATCGGTTGCTGACTAGTCTCAGCCGGCCTCAAACACATTTATAGCGCAAATACCAAGAAATAAGCACCTGACCATACAATCCGTGCCCTCCTTGTCCTGATCATCTGTAGGTGGTGTTTGCCAAAGACTGTAACAACCAGATCCTCCACTACATTGCGCTGTTTGCACAAAAGCCCATCCCTCGAGGCACTGAGTAAGTGGAAAAGGAAGTCGGTTGCAGCAAGCATGCTTGAATGAATGACGCTCCACCTGCTCTGCATCCATTGGGTGGTTCTGAACGACAACCTTTCCTGATCTACGACGGTTTAAATACTTACATTTCTTTTTCGGCTCATCATGCCCACCTCTTAGTCTACTCCTTTTGGCCACTGCCTAACACTGGTCTTTTAATCATTTTGACCAAGGCCTCCTAGGCAAGGCGGATGGTAGCACCCGCCTGTCCTGCTGTGTTGAGCAACTAATACAGGGCCTATACAGGGCCGCGTCAAGTACGGTTTCATCCTGCGGGAAATTCCACCGGACATATTGTCTGTCGCGACAACGCGGTGATGTAGGCCTTTCTAGAGGATCACGGTTTATGTACACAATTGTCGCGATATCTGTGCTAGAAAAGGCACTCACTCCATTTGTCTTTCCTTATTTTGCAGGCTCACGTACGACTACGGCAAAAATTATCATTGGCCGGCCGGGCAGCGATGCAACTGTGGATATCCCGAGTGCAAATCAAACGCTTCACAACCAGATGTCCCCCAGCCTGACCCTCCTGCTCTAGGCCAGGAGGATCTTTAGCCCCACAATTGATGGATGCCATTTATTGTATTGAGCTGCCTCTTGATACTGTCTGACTGGTGTTCTTTGCATATTTATGGGAAGGAAGAGAAGAAACAGCAATTGACCACTCCAGGACGACACTCCTTAATCCAAATTAATACCTCGTTTGTCAAGAGAGAACCTTTCCCGTAGACCGTAACACTGTTTTTTTCCACTTTTCCACAACAGTACAGAACAGAGATGGGGGAAAGGCAAGGCAAGGTTACATCGCTAGTATATATGCCTCTGGGGGGCATCTGAGCGGAAGCTTGGGAGAAGCCTATAACTATAACTAAACCAAAAAGACGGTAGAAAAAGTAAGGGAAAGGGGCTAGGCATTCGGCCACAAAAGAGGCAACACTAGACATATCTGGTTGGTTTAAGAAGGTCCTCAATCGAGTTGGGCTATCCTCATACTGAGGTGAGAACAAGCTGGTGCTGAGTGCGGAGGCTGGCTAGATGTTCATGCGGACAGTCCAGCAAAATGTTCCTCATCCTGAACAGTGTGTCAGTCACGTTTGTCACAAATCCGGAGCTCGTAATGCCTTCTGATTCTGTTATGACGCATTCTTTGGACCAAAAAGACGTAATGGCCAGAAAGGCTAAGGCAAGAAAGTGCACGGCTGATTGTTGGAAATATCCAAGCGATGGTAGAGAGGCAACACAGGCTTGTGATTTCCTTTTCTGTCATCCCACCTGCCAGAAGCAATTTCCAAAGGTACACAAAAATGTGTGTGATATCTCCTCATAATTCTGCTGGAATGATGAGTCTCATGAGGTGTTACATTGTCAAGCTCTCTCCAGCCCCCAATGAAATGTTCGCGCAGAGTGAGTTCAAACTGTTTCAGATTGATAGACACACGACATCGATTAGCAATTTGCGTCTCACACTCCATGGTCAACCCAATCTCACAGAAAACTTTTACAGTATCACAAACGCCCCCCTAGCATGAAGACCCTCATGCTTGGGGTTCGGTAGTCGGGATCCTCCTCAGACTAAGGCAGGCACAGTGGGAGCGGTGTAATGCTGAGGTAGTGCAAGCAGTGTGCTTAGTAGACCTTTCTATAGGCTTTCACCGAGTGACTGTGTTGGTAAAGTAGCACGGCAGGTTCAGTGCTGTAGGGCTGGCTATGAGACTCGGTAGTTTTTGTGAATTGGCAGTGGCCGAGATGGGTGGTCATCCCTGTAGACCCTTGCTTAGCTTAGCTCTGTAATGTCTGTGCTAGTGCTCTTGCTTGTTTGAGGCTGGTACTCCAGTCTCTTTGTGACTTCTTTTCCTCCTTCTGGTACTCTGTTGGATTTCTCTAACTGGGCCTTTTTTGCCTGCCGGTAAAGGAGTTTTACAGTACTCGGTACCAAAGTGGCTTTTTCCCCAACTTCATGTGGGGATTGGTTTTCACTGCCTGCATAGTTGTCCTTTTATTTCTATAAAACACACTATGGGCACCCAATTTGCCTACTCTAGAAATTGTAATCAACAAACTTCCTCTCTATTAAACTCAGATAATATAACCCCCCAGCTCATCAGTGACTTGCATAAAAGCAAGAGTTAAGAAGCTTGCCTCCAAGCTCCATGTGCACTCTGTGAACTTTGCTGCTAAATTTGTCCATACCAGACGTGCCCTTTCCAGTACTGTTATCAACTCTCATCAGGAGCCGGTTTCAGGCCAAGCCTGAAACCCTCCTGATCCCCATTAATTTTTCCTTTCCTTTTCGCGGTGGAGGAGCTTTACGGTACTCGGTACCAAAGTGGCTCCTTTTCCTTAATTGATGTGGGGAGTGGATTTCACTGCCTGTGTAGTTTTTCTTTTCTTTTCTTTTTCTTTTTCTTTTCAAGGACAAAGACCTAACAAAAGAAGGAAGGCTCAGGAAAATCATATAACTGCTTTAAAAGGAATCAAGGCCTACACTCCACAGGGTGGGTCTGGTCAGAAACACAAATTTCACAAAGCCTGCAAATCCAAACTCCTTCTCGGCGAACAGTCTTCTCGGCGAACAGTCTCCATAAGCAGACTTTGTTCGGGACGAGGCACACAAGTCAGGGGCAGACAGAGGGCGCGGACATAATCCAGTCTGCTGCCCCAACACTCATCGCTGCCAATCAAGACCCAACAGCTATCCCCCCCCACAACCTAATTAAAGGCAGAAGAGGAATTCCTCCCTCTTCATGGAGCCCATGAAAACTGAACTGCGTCACTACCTATTTCTCTTTTGCAATTTAGCAGGTTGTAGTGAGACTGTGGCAACCACCACATGGCACTATAAATAACAACACGACTTTTTTTGGCAATGTCAAGGCCTGTAACAGAAATTTTAAGTATGACTCTCAAATCCAGGAGGTGTTAGGCTGGTAGCAAATGGGCCAACATAATTGTAAAACCAACGCAACCTCACAGACGCAATATAAAGTTCCTGTTACTATTGAAGAATGGGCACTACCCTTGTTCCATGCATGAAACAGCAAAAACAGAGCCCTTCCCAAGAAGCCAAAAGTCAGATGATTGCTGCCAAATTTGCTAGAGCCCAGTCAGGCCGAGAGCATACATCCAGAGAGAAGAAAACTATGACGATATGCCGCAATGTGATACATACCAACGGACGTACCATTAGAAATGTCTGACTGACCTAAATGCCTACTCACTTGCTGCAAGGCAAGCCGCGGAAAATAGTGAAGACTGGCACTGCCCAGCCTATACTGATTTATTCCAGATGGGAAAGGATACCAGAAAGTCATATGCATAAGATTAAAAAATGGTAAAAGTGCTCTGGCAACCCACATGGGAAGTGGCAGAACTGCTCTTAGCTAACCCCGACTTGAAAAACCTAAGTAGATAGCTATGAAAATGCCGACACGAGCACGCACTCAGCAAAGTGCCCAACCAGAAGACCAAGAAATTGACAATTCTAAAAAGCAAGGCTATGATGGTTGTACCGAGCACTTTGATCATATGTGGGACTCGTTGCAAGGCCAAAATAACAGAGACAAGGCGTTATTTATCACGCACACTGTCAATCCCTAAGTAGACATTCAACCCACTTGGAAGTGTGAGATCTGGATACGGGATGTGGATCTCATTGAGCCAGGATCTCATAAACACTCAGAGGGTGAAGCAAAAATCCTCAAACACATAACTTGTCACAACAGCCTGTGTATATGACATCCACGGCAAGTGCACAGGGATGCTTTCCTTTAGAACGTCTAAATATTCTGCTACATGCCTACGATCAAACAAAACGGATTGGCCTACACAATACTGCACAATTACCTGTACTAGACGCAGCAACTGAAATCGCAGGTCTACTACAAAGATATAAACTCCAAATGAGCTCACTAAGCAACATTAGTAAAAAGGCTAAAGATTCCAATACGTACTGTACCCCGAGGCTCACTACAGCTTCCTCCAAAAATGGGCACTACTTACCAAGAAAAAGCTTACCAGCCCCCTAAATTTTGACCCTAGCTACTAAGCCGCCCTGTGCCTGTAGTGATAGGACGGTTCTACGTGGCTGAGACTTTTGCTCTCACTCAGTTCGTAAGCCCCAGCCCTCGAAGGCCATTGTGGCTTTGGTCAATTTAGACAAAAAAATTGCATTTTCTAGCTCTTAGAACTTTCATAGACCAAAAAAAGGGGGGGTGAGATTGGGTATTCAATGCGCAATGTGTGCTCAAACATGACCTGTTTTTGACCTAAATGGCCAGATATCTCCGCAGTTTCACTAGATATCTCTGCAGTTTCATTTCATAGATAGGAAAATATTCCAACCTGGTTTTTACCTTCCAATCTCAATGCACAACAGCGGCGGAAATTTAGCAGCCAGATGCAATCAAAATTGCTCCGACCCAGCAACCACGCCCCAAACGAAACCCAACAATCACGTATCAAATTTGTCTGCCAAACATGCAAGAAGAGCTGCCCATAATAACCTAGCAGGTGGCGCTGCCGATCCATACGGCTATGGATAGGCTATGAAACCAAGAGGCATACAAATGAAAACAAACGTGATATACACCTGATCAAAATTAAGTACTGTGTAAACAATTCCCCTACCTAACAAGCAGAAAAGGTATGAGAACAACACAAGCTGCGCCTCACTTATTCGAACACCGCAGAACCCTCCACACCATCCTGCTAGAAGTAACAGAGGCATTGTTCACAGCAGCCATACAAAAATCCCACTCCACAGCCTCAGAGTTACAGGTCTACACGCCACAGCACTCAAGGAAAATCTAAGCCTCATATCTGCAGCAAAAGTATTACAAATGATATGAGATTGAACACAACCCCAAAATATATATTAATTAGCATTACTCCTGGCTGGTTATATGCAGGTCTCTGCCTCCCAAGCATCCGATCGCCATTGAAAGCCCTTTTTTAATTTTTCTCCAGGCAGGATTAATTAGTGTCTTTGCGTCCATTGGGAGGCGCACTCAAAACTACATCCTTCATGATCCATGCCATTAGTGTGTACACTATCTGCGTTCTTTTTCTGTTTCTTTCTTACCACAAGGAAAGAAAAGAAACAATGCAGGTTATGTAAGCAACACCAGCATGGATCATGAAGGATGTAGTTTTGAGTTCTGCGCCTCCCTATGGACACAAAGACACTAATCAATCCCACCTGGAGGGAAAAAAGGAAGGGCTTTCAATGGGGATCGGATGGTTGGGAGGCAGAGTGCACACCACCAGGAACATTGCTCAGATACTTTTTGAGGTTTGCGTTCAGTATTGTGTCTGGTTTGACGCTCACTGAATGGTTTTTGTTGCGGATCTGATAGCATAAGCTGTTACAATAACCTATGAGGTTTGTTTTACTAGACTATTACAGTTTATAAAGACCTCTGCAATAATATTACGAAGCGTCTACTACTCCCTACACCATTCTTTGGGTATGGGTGGCACCATCTACAACACTCAGACGATGGAGGCATTCAAAGACTTGGGTCTTGATTCTCAAAGAGTTAAGGATCTTGCTTCAATACTCCATGTGCATCCTGTCAATTATGCTGCAAAGGTTCTTCATACCAGACGTGCCCTTTCCACCTTTCCAGTACCATTATAGGCTTTCATCAGGAGCCAATTTCAGGCCAAGCCTGCAACCCTCTTGACCTTCGTCGATCTTTTTCATTCTTCCTGAGGTGGAGGAGTTAAACACTTCCCCTTTTGTTTAGATAGGTTAGGTTGCAGGCTTTTTCCAAGCTTCCGCTGAGATGCCCTTTGAGGCATATATAGTGATATAACCTTAACCTTAACCTAAACTATTCCCAGTACCAAATTGGCTTGAGAGAGGACATGGAACTGTCAGCATGCTTTGCCTCAATGTTAACACAGGTACACACAGACCACGTTTTACTTAAGGAGGGAAGACAATTTCAGGTTTAGCTATATGCAGCTTGCACACCACTTAACAGCTCCACAACAGTCTTGTGTGTCCCAGTTTTCTAAAGCTATTTGATTTCATCAGCAGTCTAATTTTAGCCTTCTCCCCAAAAAGTAGACACTGCTTTAATGAAGAAGATATGATCATATCCTTCCGATTTTTTCCACATTGTAATACATCCGCCAATAGTTGCAAACAAATGTTGCCTTGGTCTATACGTAAGAAAGCGCAAATATTTTTACATTACTAGAAGTACTTGCAAGCATCATAACAACCACTAAACTTGTTGTATGCACCAGCTGAACACCATACTAATCAATCACGTGCTCCAAAAAAATTACAGCTCTGGTCAGCAAACGTATGATCTCAAACACAAGCGCAAATTGCAAAGTACTATAAAATTTTGAGCTGTAACAAGAGCTAAAGCAGTTGCGTCAAAAACATCTGTCATCGTGCCCTGCTAGATCAAGCCCAAGACAAAAGGCACCTTTGCGAGGGTGACGTGCCCATCTTCATCAGCAAGCCTCTGAAAGATAGCGGCAACACTCATACACAAAACTGCTGGTGGGTGCAGTATTACGCACGCAACTGAAAGTGTCAAAGACAGCCTAGCTGCTACCTGGCTTGCTCGGGGGCTTTGGAAATCCGTCTGACCCAGGCTGCAGTGCAAGAGAGGTGTTGGGTGAATGGTATGTGTAATGGTAAGTGGTGATCAAAAGAAAGAATGATGGTATGGATCTTGAAGGGCAAAATGACAAGAGATTAAGAAAGGTCTGTTGTACAGATGTATTGCAACAAATTCTGCCCCCTCTCAGCCGAAGACTTTCTTGCCTCTTCCAACACAGTAAAGGCTCGAAATCTTGAAGAGCGCAAGAATTTGAGCCTTTACTGTGAGATGATTGTTAACGACCTGGAGATCCCGTGACAACATCACTCACACACACATAAAGTTTGCAAACTTTATGCTGCCACAAGGTCTGAGGGCTATTGCCAATCTGAGCTGTCTACAGCCCGCGGCGCATTTTGTAGCAATAGCTGCTCAAGCATTCAAAAAAGGCATGCCGACATCCTATTTCATACCAAGGAAACCGCACCTGTTGGAAATCCTCTCCAGCCTCTTCTGGCTTAACGCCCCCTCCCGGGACGGCGTCCGTACGCTTGGGCTTGGGAGCGGGATCAACCACATAGACAGGATCGCTAAACGAGATGCCGTAACGCGGATCCTTCATGCTGCTCCCTGCACCGTCACATATGTACAAAAGAAATGAATTTTTTACTCATTTACACCGTACACAGTCTGCCTTACAACAGATTTTTAGATGGGGAAAATTTAGTGACCTCAAACTTTTTTGAAGAGATTGTATGAGGTTTAGTATGAGAACCTGAGCTAACTAGCAGAGGCGTGCGGTGCATTGCTACCTGGTGGTGGGATATTGCAAACAGATTTTGTGTGTGGATGTGTGTGTGTGTGTGTGCGCGCGCGTGTGCGTGTGTGTTTCAAGACCAAGGACCCACCACCCCCTGTGCTAGGAAAACTATGCATGGGCAGAGCATGGGGGCATTGAGACATGTAAGTTGAGCATTTGCTCTCCAGGCTAGCACACGCAGGAGGTTGGCTTTAGCGCTGCACTTATTAGTTAGTGGAAAGCAAAATCATGATTCTGGACGTCCAAAACGTGTCACAATTTGCGGCAAGATCAAGAAATTGCCATGAGGATACAGGAGCTTTTAGCTCTTATCAGGTCCTTTCTGTGTTGTTTGGTGAGCGCATGATGGTTTTGAATGACTAGAAGCGGCAAGAAGAGAGATTCCTAGCCAATAGAGGTATGTCTGCTTCTGATTGTTTGGCTAGCCGCGCTAGGGAGGATACGAGGACATTTTCATAAGTTGGACCAGCCTGCTCCTCTGTAAAAAGGGAGGAAACCCTAGCTGTAAAGCCCCAAGAGAAAGGTTCCCTTATAATTGGACAAGAAGCCTTTCTAATCACTGCTTTTAATTGGGTTATGACTGCAGGTGATGGTGCACCGGAGTGTGCTGCGTAGAAGCTAGCTGTTTGACTTTGAGTTATTACTTTCTGCTTGCTGCCACTCCCTCCTGTACCTCCAGCCTTACTCTTTTACACTTCCAGCCAGGCATGCAAGAACACATCCTATATACAGCGAGCACACACCTGGGCTCGCGTACGTGTAGGTTGGAGTTGCAGTATTTTCCTTGTCGTCCTGGCCTTTTTGCTCTTGTTTGCCCTCCTTGGCTGCGGACGATGCCTCATGGAGGGCACCCTTCAGTGCATCCTGGGCTCCTTCCTTGCCCTTGCTCGAAAAAGCGGCGTACCCTGCAGCAGTATGCGAGCGAGGGGGGAATTCAGCTTACGAGAGTTGCTTCATTATTTGCCGCGACGATGCGTGCATGATGATGAGATGCGTGTAGCACTAGAAGATGGATCAATGTGCAAGAACGAGCGACGCGAAACCTGCAGGAGGGACGACGGAGATGGTGCGAGAGTGGGCCCCCACAATAAGCCAAGCGAGACGCAGCATGTGTGCACGCTTCAACGAAAATAAATACTTAAAATATATTTACCTTTACGAGGAGCTCACGTTTCAGCAACGTACATATCCTGAATTCATGATGAATTCAGGAAAAAGAGGGCTAAAAGAGTGCAACATTAAGGCATGGATCTGCTGTAATCCGACAGGCTGCGCGTATACCATGCGATGAAAATGCAAAAGATGTTTATAGAGCCAAGCCTAAAATATTTGTAGAGTCGCCATAGTATGTATTTTGTTTTCGTTAAGTTCGTGTTAAAGTGTGCCTGCCCGAGAGAAGCGAAGTCGGAACCAAATTGCAGGCAAAATGGGCAGTTAAATCGAACCGGTCCGGAAATCAAATTGTATGAATGATTTCTCAAAACCTGTGTGATGAAGAAGTGAGAGATAGAGTACCTCAATGGGCTACATCCCCTCCACACTCTCCACTTGTGAAACATGAGAGTTCAGAGAGTGGAAATGTCTTGACAGGTAAGTCTAACCAAGCATGTCAATCTCTTTCTAAGGGTCTAATACGTTTGACTTGCACTTGCTATGTCTAAGAGTTGCCTTCTCCTGAATGTTGCAAAGATGTACACACGCACACACACATACACACGCAAACACACAGACACACACGCACACACATGCAAACATGCGCGTGCACACGCATGCACGCACACACGCACACACC
>Ga0307974_1002750_pt1 | contig 12561 bp, 11 predicted proteins | sample OrgLakmetagen784_FD_201812 | JGI IMG/M metagenome (GOLD analysis project Ga0307974, IMG submission 201812) | Saline water microbial communities from Organic Lake, Antarctica - #784 | ecosystem: Environmental > Aquatic > Non-marine Saline and Alkaline > Saline | place: Antarctica: Organic Lake... | reverse complement strand
AGACCTCCTTCAACACCACGTCAGCCTCTGCATATTATACAATCAGGCTTCATAAGCTCCTTGCCTTCCTCTTTGCATTGCGCTGCTGAACAGACCTCCTTCAACACCACGTCAGCCTCTGCATATTATACAATCAGGCTTCATAAGCTCCTTGCCTTCCTCTTTGCATTGCGCTGCTGAACAGACCTCCTTCAACACCACGTCAGCCTCTGCATATTTCCCTAGGGTTGGCCAGAACCACACCATTTATAAGTATATACGGTTTACATACGGTAGTTTTAGCAAGAAAATCGCCATGCATACGGTCATATACGGTGCAGTTACATAGTTGTGGCTTACCCTATAAACCTGACATGAGGCATACACTTCAATTCAAGATCCAGTACTGAGTTATAGCTCCCTTTTCCAGTGGTTGACCTCCTTTGCATTGCGCAGCCAAAAGGACCTCCAGCACCACATCAGCGTGAACAGGAACCGCGAGAGCGAGCTCTTTACAAAGTGAGTTCGCAGCAGGAGCAATGGCACGAGATACATTCTGGTACAAGTCAGGCGTCAGGTTTGTAGATAGACTCAAAATGATTACGTCAGTGTGGGCTTGCAATGTTATTGGTGGTCTTTCACCTAGGAGCACCACCGAGTGGGCGAGTTTGCTGCAAAGCCAACTACACAGCTGGCGGTTCAGAGGCCCTCAGCCCCAACCATTAGAGTGAACAGGAACCGCGAGAGCGAGCTCTTCACAAAGTGAGTTCGCAGCAGGAGCAATGGCATGAGATGCATTGTTCTGGTACGAGTTAGGCGTCAGGTTTGTAGATAGACTGAAATGACTACGTCAGCGTGGGCAGGAACCGCGAGAGCGAGCTTTTCACAAAGTGAGTACGCAGCAGGAGCGATGGCATGAGATACATTGTTCTGGTACGAGTCAGGCGTCAGGTTTGTAGGTAGACTCAAATGATTACGTCAGTGTGGGCTTGCAATGTTATTGGTGGTCTCTCACCTAGGAGCACCACCGAGTGGGCGAGTTCGCTGCAAAGCCAACTACAGAGCTGGCGGTTCAGAGGCCCTCAGCCCCAACCATTAGCGTGAACAGGAACCGCGAGAGCGAGCTCTTCACAATTTGAGTTCGCAGCAGGTGCAAGGTCATGAGATACATTGTTCTGGTACGAGTCAGGCGTCAGGTTTGTAGATAGACTCAATTGACTACGTCAGCGTGGGCAGGAACCGCGAGAGCGAGCTCTTCATAAAGTGAGTTCGCAGCAGGAGCAAGGTCATGAGAAGCACTGCTGGTACAGCATAATTTAAGGCAAACAATACCATATCGTTAGGGTTGGCCAGTACCGTATAAATACACCGTATATGACCGTATATTTGGTGATTTCCCTGCCAAAAATACCGTATATACACCGTATATATATGGTTCTGGCCATCCCTATATATATAGGGTTCTGGCCAACCCTATGTATCGTCAATAAAAACTAAGCCAATGAGACCTGCCACAGCTGCTGACATCATGTTGACATCAATGCTGACATCAGGCGTGAGGTAAGCAAAGAATGCTACGTCAGCAGGAAGGTAAGGTTACATCGCTATATGCCTCAGAGGGCATCTCAGCAGAAGCTTGGAAGCAGAAGCTTGGAAAAAGCCTGAAACCACATCTAGCAAAACAAAAGAAGCAGGAGCTAGAGGAAACACGGAAAAGATGTATGTAGAGGAGAAAGCAGGAAGGTCGATAACAATGGCAACGGCAAGGTTGTGAGAGGTGCACTACGGCTGTTGCATGGAAGCGTAAGGTAAGGTAAGGTAAGGTTACATCGCTATGTATGCCTGTAGGGCATCTGAGCGGCTGAGAGGTGCACAACGGCTGTTGCATGGAAGCGTAAGGTAAGGTAAGGTAAGGTTACATTGATATGTATGCCTCTAGGGCATCTGAGCGGCTGAGAGGTGCACCACGGCTGTTGCATGGAAGCGTAAGGTTTGAAGCCAAGCAAAGGTATCCCTGTCAGCATCCGCATCAGCGTCTGCTGCAGCATTTGTGTCAGCAGGAACCACAAAGTGGGCTCTTTTGCGTGATGGAAAGTAAAACGTGCGTGCACGATAGAGGGCAGGGTTCAGGGATGGGTTTGACTGCATCCGTCCAGCCCTTGTTGCGGCATTGGGTGTTGGATACGTTAGACTGCTTCAGCCCTTGTTGGCAGCAATTACTGGCACCTGTGTTGTTGTTGTTTAAAAAGGTGCAGCTGTTAGTTTTAACCTGTGGGTGCTCAAAGGGTTTCAATGTGTGGTGAGCGCACTAGAGTACTAGCAACCTGCTCTCTGCCTACGTAGCAAATGCTTGTCTGTATTGCTATCCTGATTTTAGGTGAACAAATGCTCTTGTGCCCAAAGGGTGTCATTGTATGGTGAGCGCACTAAAGCACTAGCAACCTGCTCCCTGTCTACGTAGCAAATGCTTGTCTGTATTGCTATTCTGATTTTAGGTGTGCAAATGCTCCTGTGCTAGTCTAACTACGGGATGGAGGTATTAGGGCAAAAAGTACACACACACACAATCACACACACAAACACACACACAATCACACACACGCACACGATCACACGTATGTGCTGTATGCGTTGTAACATGCCCAGGTTCTCCCTGCTCCTCAACAGCAAGGCTGCAAAGCTCAGAGAGCTTCGTGACACCAACGCTGCCTACTTGGAGGAGCTCACGCGTCTTAAGCCTGCGCAACACGATGAGCCTGGCGCGGATGCCCCCCTTGAGCTTGAGGTATTGTTTTTGTATGTTTGTGTGTGACTGTGTGTAGGTGTTTTGTGTGTGATTGTGTGCAGGTGTTTTGTGTGTGATTGTGTGCAGGTGTTTTGTGTGTGATTGTGTGCAGGTGTTTTGTGTGTGATTGTGTGCAGGTGTTTTGTGTGTGACTGTATGTAGGTGAGCGTGTGCTTTACTACTCAGGAGGCAATTTATTTAGCATACGTATTTTTTTAATTTAGGTTGACCGTGATCAAACAAGCAGGCAATTCGTTTCGCATTTGTTTTTTTCATATATTTATGTTCAGGTTGCATGACCAAACGAGCAAGGCGATGTGCCCATTTTGTACACAAGTGCATCCATCTCCACCTGACCCTTATCAGATCTCGTCTCTTCAAGAATAGCTCAAAGGCCCCCACTTCATGCACATCTTACCATGTTTATAATCTTTTATGACATGATGACTAGGGTGGGCCAGAGCCGTATATATACACCGTATATGACCGTATGTATGGTGATCTCCCTGCTAAAATACCGTATGTACATTGTATATACGTACAAATATGTGGTTCTGGCCCACCCAAATGACGGCATGATTGCTGTGATGCAGGAGGAGGCTAGTATGATTGCTGTCTCCTATAGGTTGAGCAGCCATGCCAGGCTGGAGGCCTTTGTAATCCAAACTAAACTAAACTGTGATTGCTGTGATGCAGGAGGAGGAGCAACAAGGTTATGTTATAAGTGTTTTATGACATGATGGCATGATGGCTGTGACGCAGGAGGAAGAGTATCAGGGTTATGTTGTAATTGTTTTATGACATGAAGGCATGATTGCTGTGACGCAGGAGGAGGAGTATCAGGTCTATGAGGACACAGGGGCATCACAGAAGGACAAGGAGCTGGAAGAATTGAGAGAGCAGCTCAGAGAAAAGGAGCGGCAGCTGCAGCAGTTCAAGGCTGTACAGCAGCAGGAACAGGGGCAGCAGCAGCAAGGGTGGCGAGGGCAAGAGCAGGAGTAGCGGCTGCAGCTGCACTAGCATTTGCTGTAGCAGCACCAGCAGCAGCGACAGCAGTGGTAGCTCTTGTTGCAGCAGCAGCAGCAGCACCAACATCGACGGCAACAACAGCAACAACCTTTACAACAACAGCGGGAGCGGCGGGAGCAGCAGCAGCAGCAAGACAGCAGCAGGACAGCAGCAGGACAGCAGCACTTGCAGTAGCGGCAGTTACAGGGGCACCAGCAGGAGTAGAGCGGTGCAGCAGGGAAAGCGTGAGCAGTGTAGTACCAGTAGGAGGAGAGTAGCAGGGGGACGAGCAATTGCAAGGGCACCATCAGGAGGAGAGTAGCAGAGGGAAGCTGAGTAGTTACAAAGACGCTAGCAGGAGTGCAGCAGTCGAGCAGGAGTTTAGCAGGAGGAGAGTAGCAGAGGCACGTTGAGTTGTAACAAGGGCACCCGCTGGAGTGCAGCAGTTGAGCACCAGCAGGAGGAGAGAAGCAGAGGGACGTTGAGTGGTTACAAAGACGTTAGCAGGAGTACAGCAGTGGAGTAGGAATTCAGCAGGAGGAGAGTAGCAGGGGAACACTGAGCAGATACAAGAGCGCTAGCAGGAGTGCAGCAGTCGAGCACCAGCAGGAGGAGAGAAGCAGAGGGACGTTGAGTGGTTACAAAGACGTTAGCAGGAGTACAGCAGTGGAGTAGGAATTCAGCAGGAGGAGAGTAGCAGGGGAACATTGAGCAGATACAAGAGCGCTAGCAGGAGTGCAGCAGTCGAGCACCAGCAGGAGGAGAGAAGCAGAGGGACGTTGAGTAGTTACAAGCGCACTCGCAGGAGTGCAGCAGTCGAGCACCAGCAGGAGGAGAGTGGCAGAGGGACGTTGAGTAGTTACAAGCGCACTCGCAGGAGTGCAGCAGTCGAGCAGGAGTTCAGCAGGAGGAGAGTAGCAGAGGGACGTTGAGTAGTAGCAAGGGCACTCGCTGGAGTGCAGCAGTCGAGCACCAGCAGGAGGAGAGAAGCAGAGGGACGTTGAGTAGTTACAAGCGCACTCGCAGGAGTGCAGCAGTCGAGCACCAGCAGGAGGAGAGTAGCAGAGGGACGTTGAGTAGTTACAAGCGCACTCGCAGGAGTGCAGCAGTCGAGCAGGAGTTCAGCAGAAGGAAAGTAGCAGAGGGACGTTGAGTAGTTACAAGGGCACCCGCAGGAGTGCAGCAGTCGAGCACTAGCAGGAGGAGAGAAGCATAGGGACGTTGAGCAGTTACAAGGGCACTCGCAGGAGTGCAGCAGTCGAGCAGGAGTTCAGCAGGAGGAGAGTAGCAGAGGAACGCTGAGTAGTAACAAGGGCACCTGCAGGAGTGCAGCAGTCGAGCACCAGCAGGAGGGGAGTAGCAGGGGGGAATTGAGCAGTTGAGCAGTTACAAGGGCACCAGCAGGAGTGCAGCAGTGGAGCAGGAGTGCAGCAGTGGAGCAGGGGAGCCTCAAAACCTGCATACGTGTGCCGAACCTGCAGTCATAAAGGTCGCTACAGGCAGCAGCAATTGGAGTTGCTGTAGTGTTGCCTGCTGCTTCTTCAGCTCAAGGGCTGCAATCTAGCACCAGTATTTGTGGCGGCAGTTGCGTTAGTGGCTGATTGTAGCTGAATCCCATGAAAGGGTTATAGCATGCTAGGGTTTCTGGTTAGGGTTTCTGGTTAGGGTTCGGGTTGGGGCCCTAAGAGCAGCTTTGTAGGTTGGATGAAACGACTTTGAGATGCTGCAAAATGAAATGACTCAAGAGCCTCTGAGAGCCACATAACAGCGGCTGTTAAGTAGCTGTTATGTCTAGGGTTGTCCAGAACCATGTATAAACGGTGCATACACAGTATTTTTGGCGGGGAGATTACCAGACATGCGGTCATAAACGGTTTTTATGTGCGGTTCTGGCCAACCCTAAGGGAAGAGTGTGGCAGTTCTGGTGTGGCACGTAGGTGTAGCAATATAGTGGGGGTGCGTCCTGCACTCTATACTCTATACGACACAACAACTTCACTCACATTGTGTATAGGTGTAGCAACAACTTCACTTACATTGTGTATAGGTGTAGCAACATAGTGGGGGTGCGTCCTGCACTCTCTACGACACAACAACTTCACTTACATTGTGTATAGGTGTAGCAACAACTTCACATACATTGTGAATAGGTGTAGCAACATAGTGGGGCTGCGTCCTGCACACTATACGACACAACAACTTCACTTACATTGTGTATTAATATGCACACATTTACAAAGTGTGCTTACCCTTATGCATTTTGGTATTATTTTACATACAAATGGCTCAACAGCTGACTGATACTGCCTCACCCCTGATGATGTAGCTATTACAAGTATGTGGAAGAAACAAATGTATGGAGTTGCTTAAGTAAATATTTTACTGTTTCATGGTTTGGTTTTGGTGTATTTAAGTGACTTTGCTTCTTTCACTGGTGGGATGGGGCACCTTGTATGTTTATCACTCTGATGTCCTCATAAGTATTTATTTTATACGATTACAAAGCAATCCTTCCCAAAGTCATGCCAACAGTGCCATCTGCGTTCTTTTTCTTTAACTACCTCTCTAAATTTTCATGTCGGGTGATGCAAGCTCTGATTCATATACATCAAAATTGTAAATAGGTTCTCTGTCAATTATTCTTACCGGTTTTGTTTTCGGGTGATGCAAGCTCTGATTTATAGCAACGTCAAAATATTAAACAGGTTCTTTGTTGAAAAATCCTCATCGGTCTTGTTTTCCCCTAACTACAAGTAAAAGCACGAATAGCGCTAGCTTTTTAATGCTGGAGTATGCCGCCAGTGAGGTGAATAATTGCTTGGCACATCTGGTTGCCTCAAGTTGTCGATCAACTTCGTTTCTCCGCTGCATCTTATCAGTGGAAAGTACAATGGATACATTGGTTACAATTACAATGAAGGCCATCAGTCAAAACGTATGACTGCTAGGCTGCATATGTAAAACGTGTAAAAACTGAGATGATTTTTGTTATAGCACCAGACTTGTAGCACCTACAAAAAAATCTGGAAAGGGAAAAAAGGCACAACATTGTGATTGCAGCACTGAATAATATCAGTGGAAAGTACATCTTAGTGGAAAAGGTGTCGTTACATTCCCCTCCTTGTGAGACAGGAGTGGAACTGTCAACCTGGCTTCGGACAGTGTCTCACCTTGCAAGAGAAAAACATAGGTGTTGAAACAACCACTGATTGAGGTAGCGGTGATCAGGTGCCAGCATCTCTAAGCCCCTCCTCACTGCATCAAGAACAATTCAAGCAAAAAGCACCATGGTATAGACAGCACGCAAGTGTCGTCGGAAAAGTCAGAACTGCTCATTCATTGAAGTTGGATCAACCAAAAGCGTTGATTTCTAGTTGGTCATTGATTCAAGGGGAAATCAACTGCTGTTTTGGCTAATAATTGATTCAAGCAGAAATCAACTGCTTTCTTCGATTTAAACACACAGTTGATTCAACCGGCAATCAAGCAGGAGTGGTTGATCTGAGATTGATTTTAGGTTGACCGTTGATTTAAGCAGGAATCAACTGCTGTATAAAGCACATGGCTGATTTAAAGTGCAGATCAAGTGCGGCTGATTCAACCAGAAAAAGGTACCCACCGCGAATTGAATCAACCAGGCTTGATTCAATCATCAACTAGAGAAATGGCAGCTTGAATCAACCACAATTCAACCGCAGTTGGTTCAACCATCAACTGCAGTTGATTTCATATTGATCTCCAATTTATTCAAGCGGCAATCAACAGCCCTGACTTTTCCGACGGTAGCAGGCCAAAGTGATGCTATCGAAGGAACGCTGACCCAACAACCATGCTCTACCGAGTCCCAGCAAGGACGTACCAAATTATATGTGCTAGAGATGCAAGATGCAAGGAGAGTGGTCTTCTCCTCAAGGATTCACCTTGTTGCCGATCCAACTGGCTGCCAGGCTCTGAAGAATCTGAAGGCACTCAACCCAAACACACGCAGAGTTCACCTGCGCTAACCAAAGCAAGCCAAGTATTGCTTGGACAGTTACTGTGCCCAACGAGCACAACAGGCACAAAAACAACGCTGGCAAAAATAACGCTGTGATTTTTATGCATGACATGATTATTTATAGAATGCCTCAATACCAGCATCTAAGAGCCCCTAAAGGATTAGGATGGAAGCAGTGATTACTGAGTGCTTTCCACCGTGTAGTTGATCATTGATTCAAGGGGAAATCAACTGCTGTTCTGGTTGATAGTTGATTCAAGCAGAAATCAACTGCTGGCTTCTTTGATTTATTATACACAGTTGATTCAACCAGAAATCAAGCAGGAGTGGTTGATCTGAGATTGATTTTAGGTTGACCGTTGATTTAAGCAGAAATCAACTGCTGTATTCAAGCACATGGTTGATTTAAAGTGCAAATCAAGTGCGGTTGATTCAACCAGAAATAGGTACCCATCGCGAATTGAATCAACCAGGCTTGATTCAACCATCAACTAGAGAAAAGGCGGCTTAAATCAACCACAATTCAACCATCAACTGCAGTTGATTTCAAATTGATCTCCAATTTATTCAAGCGGCAATCAACAGCCCTGACTCTTCCGACGGTAGCAGGCCAAAGTGATGCTATCGAAGGAACGCTGACCCAACAACCATGCTCTACCGAGTCCCAGCAAGGACGTACCAAATTATATGTGCTAGAGATGCAAGATGTAAGGAGAGTGGTCTTCTCCTCAAGAAATCACCTTGTTGCCGATCCAACTGGCTGCCAGGCTCTGAAGAATCTGAAGGCACTCAACCCAAACACACGCAGAGTTCACCTGCGCTAACCAAAGCAAACCAAGTATTGTATGGACAGTTACTGTACCCATCGAGCACAACAGGCACAAAAACAACGCTGGCAAAAATAACGCTGTGATTTTTATGCATAACATGATCATTTAAGGAATGCCTCAATACCAGCATCTAAAAGCCCCTCAAAGGATTAAGATGGAAGCACTAATTACTGAGTGCTTTCCACCGTGGACTTTTACTTTTACCAGAGGGAAATTGGCACTAGTACTGAGTATTAGCAGGGGAGTTTTGTGCATGCATCTGTACTCTGCTTCCCGCCTGCATTTTGCTTGCATTCACTTCCATCTTTCAAGTCGGGAGGGATGTGGCGAAAAAAAGTGGCGGCTGAGAAAGGAACAAAAGTTCAAGGTAGCAGTACATACATAGATACGTAGATCTGTGCATACCGTGGATCCTCGATTTTGGATATTAATAATTATTTCGCCAAACTATTTGGTATATGCAAACACATATCTCAGCAGACAGGTCTTGGGATTAGCTTGTACGTAGCTGGTGTCACACAATGCTTACATGCAATGCACAAAGTTGGGTTGCACGCTAATATTTCAAAATACAGGTGTGAGAGCCTCAAGTAGGGTAAGAACAACCGTCTTTGCTGATAACAATTTGTGTGTAGTTAATTACATATCTGTTGTTTTTGGGACAGAACACGGCTGTAACGTCAGCAAAACACACACTCTCAATCCCAACGTGCATCTGTACAAACAGCAGAACTCAATCTGGTTCCAGGTCTTTTGTTGTTTGTGTGGCTGCTACCCGACGGCACTCGTCACTTGCTAAATCTCACATCAAAAAACGACTTCCACTCTATCACCCTTTTCGACCTTTCCACCTTCGATTGCTCGTTGTCGCTCTTACCTCTGAGCCAACTTCCTCCACAATTCCCATGTTCGTGTCACCTTTCGCCATGCAAGAACCTGGAAGAGATGCCGTGACAGACAGAAACGTACTTACAGAAAGGAAATCGGCAGGCAGCAGAAATAAATGCAGACATTAACAACTAATTTCTTGTGTGCCTGAACTCCGACCCAGAAAAGGTGGGAAAGGCTGAATTAGATCTGATTCTTGTTGGCTTGATCTGGTCCCATGCTGCCTATAAATTAGGTCGAGGTCCCTCTCCTATGTAAACACTTCTTTCAAAGCACATGCCTTCAGGCGCACCCTTTGTATGATTGTGAGATAGCAAACTCCCTATTACGGGAGAATATAAAGGAATATTAAAAGAAGAAGGGCAGCAAGAGAGGCTGGTTCGACAGGAAAAAGGAGGCAAGGGGGGAGGCTTTTAAGGGAAAAAGGTTCAGGCGGAAAAAGTTGAATCAAAAGAAATCACAGGAAGTGTTGATGAAGACTGCTGCTGGAAATGCCCTCGTCTGTAGCTCGTCGTCCTCCTCCTTTCCCAAGATAAGATAGGCCATGTATATTTGTGAGGGGCTGTTTCATACACTTCACATGCTGTATGATGTATGATGAATGCAATTAATTGGTTTTATCTTATCTACATGAAAAGCATGTTTATTTATCGTCCTGCTCCTTGCTTGAGCAACCGAGGACAGCAGCTTGATGAACTTTCCTAAGGAGGTACGTGCTCTCTGCCGCATTTCAGGTTTGTGCACCATTTTTCCGGTTAGGTGATAGCCTTGCTTGAGGCATTTAATTTGCAGCTGTATTGCTACAGCAGTGCCTGAGCAAAGCACAGCAAAGAAAAAGAACACAGATAGTGTAAACACCACCAGCATAGATTATAAAACGATGTTGTTTTGTGTTCTGCACCACCCAATGGATGCAGAGACACACAACTTACCTGGAGAAAAATTTGAGAAGTTTTTCAGTGGGCAAAAGCCTGCACACCGACAGGGGTATCGCTCAGATACTATCTGATAGTATTTGTCGGGGTTGTATTCAATGTCTCATCTGTATGGTTTTTGTTGAGGACCTGAAATGCAGGCTTGATTTTTTCATGAGTGGCATCAACTTCGAGGCTGTGGAGTGGGTTCCTGGTGTGGTTGCTGTGAACTGGTGCCTGTTGCTCGTAGCAGGATGGTATGGAGGGTTTTGCGGTGTCAGAGTAACCGAGGCACTAGCATGTTGTTCTTTGCCATTTCTGGTTGCTGAATAGGAAAAATGTCCACACAGTGTTTAATTTCGATCACATATCGCGTGACATTGACTGGGAAGGTGAACTTGCTGGTCCTTCAACTGAGCCCTCCAAAAGCAAAAATCAAAAAGCGCAACACTGAGCAGTGACCACAGCGCCGGGTCCTAGGATTCTTGTAAAATATCAATTGAATACTGCGTCACGTCCGTTGCATTGCGAGACAATTCGCGACGTTGAAGATCGCCGAGGATACTTTTAAATTAAGTAGATTGCTTGCTGGAAAATGCTGCAGCAGTGAACAAATGAATTAGCGGCACTGCTGGCCAGCAAACGATGAGGCCGTCTGGTGCTCCTGGCGGGCCTGTGCCAGGAGGCATGAGGCCTATGGGTCCAGCACCAAGGATCCTCAGGCCAGAGGAGGAGGAGAAGCTGATTGAGGAGAAGGTGCAGAAACACGGGCTTGTTGTGTGCGTGGTCGTGTTTGGGGGGTGCTTTTCCCACGCAGGGAGCATGGATGGTTTGGACAGCAGGAGACAGCCTCTGTCTCTCTCTCTCCTGGGTGTATGTGATCCGTGTTGCTACCAAACAGCTGATTTGGTGTGCATCATGCTCCACCGCGCTTCTCTCTTCCCTCACACGCAACCCCCTCCTCTTCCTTCCCTTCCCCTGCACTGCCTTGCACCACAACATCATACACACCCATAACACCAACCTCTACACAGGCCCGGAAGTGGCAGCAGCTCAACTCCAAGCGCTACTCAGACAAACGCAAGTTTGGCTATGTGGAGGCCCCCAAGGAGGACATGCCCCCTGAGCACGTCCGCAAAATCATCAAGGTGAGTTCGTGGGGGAGAGACGACGGTGCTGCTTCGCTGTTCGTCTCGGCGACAGGTTCTTTCGCGTGGAAAACATGCATCTTCAGTTTCCTCCTCCACCTCCTCCTCCTCCTCCTACCGTGGTGGTAACATCCCCCTCGCACGCAGGACCACGGGGACATGTCGTCGCGCAAATTCCGCCACGACAAACGTGTGTACCTGGGTGCCCTCAAGTTTGTACCCCATGCGGTGTACAAGCTGCTGGAGAACATGCCCATGCCATGGGAGCAGGTCAGTATAGGTCCATGGGGTTTGCGTCAAAAGGCAGGACATGAATAGGTTTCACCTGTGGAAGTAGTGCGCATCACACACTTTCGAACATCAAGCACGCATGTGACATCAAACACGCTCGTGGTACATTAAAATTGGCTCTCTTGCATGTTTGTGCCCATGAGCATGTGTGTGCTTCTGCTCAGTCAAGGACCATCTGGCACTGACTGCAAAAGCGCGCGCGCGCGCACACACACACACACGCACGCACGCACACGCACGCACGCACGCACGCACATGCGCATTCACATACATATTCGCCTTCACACACATATACTCACATACACAAACTCTATCGCGTGCACAGGTGCGCCATGTCAAGGTCATCTACCACATCACCGGCGCCATCACCTTCGTGAACGAGATACCTTGGGTCATTGAGCCTGTGTACATCGCTCAGTGGGGCTCCATGTGGATCATGATGCGTCGTGAGAAGCGTGACCGCCGCCACTTCAAGCGCATGCGCTTCCCCCCCTTTGACGATGAGGAGCCCCCCCTTGACTATGGGGATAACATATTGGACGTGGACCCCCTGGAGGCTATTGAGCTGGAGCTGGATGAAGATGAGGATGCGGCGGTGTATGACTGGTGCGCATGCATGTGCTTGTTTTATGTGTGTTCGTGTGTGAGCGTGTGGAATTGGAGAGTTGTTGTGTGTGTGTGTGTGTGTGTGTGCATAAGAGGGGGGGGGGACCTTACATCA
>Ga0307974_1002748_pt1 | contig 12564 bp, 5 predicted proteins | sample OrgLakmetagen784_FD_201812 | JGI IMG/M metagenome (GOLD analysis project Ga0307974, IMG submission 201812) | Saline water microbial communities from Organic Lake, Antarctica - #784 | ecosystem: Environmental > Aquatic > Non-marine Saline and Alkaline > Saline | place: Antarctica: Organic Lake... | reverse complement strand
CCGATGCCCGGCAGGCAGGCAACCAGTCGCCAACGATCTTTGTGTTTGTCCCCAAGCGGTCCGCAGACGACCTGCGCCACCACCTGATCGACTTCAAAGCGTCCAGTGCCACCCTGGATAAACGCGGCTCCCCTAATACCCCGGAAGGCACCGAAGCCAAAGCAGCCATGGAGACCATTAAGCAGACAGCCGAGGGCAAAATCCGCGAGCTACTCAGTGAAGCCTTCTCCGGTGCCCGGGTATTCCAAGGCGGAGGTAACGAAATCCTCGGCAATAACTTGCAGGAAATGGTACTCGAAGCGGCGAACAATGCCCTGCAGCGCCTGTATCCTAATTTCCATATTGCCGACCACAGTGGCTGGCAAAAGGCCTATGAGAAAGCCCAGAAGGGCGCACCGGATGCCCTCAAAGCTGTGGGCGACGACGGCGATCCGGCAAAGAACCCAGTGTGCAAGACTATTCTGAGCGTTCTTGCTGGCGGCAAAAAAGGGACAGATATTCGCGATAACTTTGAAGGCGAGCGTTATGGGTGGTCCCGCGATGCTGTAGATGGTGGCCTTCAGATACTGCTGGTGGCAGGGGTAATTCGCGCCCAAGATGATCGCGGGCAACCGATTGAACCCTCTGCCCTAGAGCGCAGGAGCATCGGTAAAACCTTTTTCAAAGTCGAATCGGCCACTGTCACGACACCGCAGCGCATCCAGATCCGCAAACTGCTGCAGAAGATCGGCGTATCGGCTAAACAAAGTGAAGAGCTGGCCCATGTGCCGCTGTTTCTGCAGAAGGTGTCTGAACTGGCCGACAAAGCCGGTGGCGAAGCGCCCAAGCTGAAACGCCCGGACACCCAGTTCTTGGATGATATTCGGCTGACCACTGGTAATGAACAACTGCTGGCGCTCTATAACCGGCGGGATGAACTAATTCAAAGTATTGAGAGCTGGGAAAGTCTTGCCGAACGAATCCAGCAGCGCTGGCCCAGCTGGGCTACCCTCAAATTTCTCGTAAACCACGCCGATGGTCTGAGTGATGCCGATGTCTATCGTGCCCAAGTGGACACTATTGAACAACAACGGCAACTGCTGGAAGACCCGGACCCGATCGCCCCGTTGATTGCCAACCTGACCCAAAGCCTGCGGGATGCCCTGAACACATTGAATCAGGATTACCAGGCCCGGCACGAGCAAGGTATGAAGCGCCTGGAGACAGATGCTAACTGGCAGCAGCTGGAACCAGAGCAGCGCAATCAGTTGCTCTCCAGACAGAAGCTGACCCTGGCTGACCAACCTAAAGTAGCTGTCCAGTCCACCGATGAGGTGCTGAACACCCTGGATCATTATTCACTGGCCATGTTCGCCGACCGGGTAGCCGCGCTGCCCAGCCGCTTTGATAACGTGGCGGTATCCGCCGCTGAGCTGTGTGAACCGGAAATCCAGTTTGTATCGGTACCACGACGTACCCTGAAAACCGAGGCAGACATTGATACCTGGGCTGAAGAGGTGAAAGACCAGCTCAAAAACGCACTGATAAAGGGCCCGGTCTCGGTCAAATAACGGTCAATCAAAGAAAGAACTGTCTAAAAAAGGACCGCCAAAAAGAGGACTGTCAAAGCCATGCGAACCCTCACCAATATTGAGGAACTGCTGCCAGAGCTGGACCATTGCATAGCCGACGACCTGGAAGATCAGGATCTCGACTTCAAACAGTGGGACACCAAAAGCCGTGACAAAGCGGTGAGAATTGTTGTCCAGATGGCCGTATGCATGGCCAACGGCGGCGGCGGTACCGTGGTGTTTGGTGTGGCAGATCGCATACAAGGGCGGAAGAACGCCATTCCGGGAGTGCCACCGGAAATCGATGCGAATATGTTAAAAAAAGCGGTATACGACCAGACCGATCCGAAAATCATGCCGGTGTTCGAAGAGCTGACCGTACCGGAAGGCACGGGCCGCGTGTTGCTGATGCAAATCCACCCCGGCATGCCACCCTATACCGACACCGCAGGCCGAGGCACCATCCGTGTCAGCAAAGACTGCGTGCCCTTAACTGGCACCGTCCGCCGCAAGATTGGCGTGGAAACCGGTGAAACCGATTACACGGCAGAGGCAGTTGCCCCTGTAGACAACACCTTACTGTCTGCTACCGCGCTGGAAGCCCTGCGCAATCAGGCCGGCAGAGAACGTGCGCCAGATGACCTGCTGAGGCTATCGGATGCCGAACTGCTGTCCACTCTGGGGCTGATCAAGCAGGGCAAGCTGACCCGCGCGGCCATCCTGCTGGCTGGCACCGAGGCGGCTATTCGTGAACACCTGCCCGGCCACAACTGGACCTTTCTGCAGATGACGTCCGATACCGACTACGGTATCCGTGAAGATCGCGCCAGCGCTTTGCCTTTGTCCGTTCAGCGCATCGAAGAGCTGCTAGTGCCCTTTAACCCCATCACCACCTATAAGCAGGGCATGTTCCACTACGAATACCGCACCTGGCCAGAAATCGCCGTGCGCGAAGCCCTGATGAACGCGTTCTGCCATGCCGATCTGCGTATCGCCGGGCCGATCATGGTCAAACTGTATGCAGACCGGCTGGAAATCAGCAATAACGGCGGGTTTATCGCTGGCATTACCCCCAACAACATTCTGCACCATCAACCCGCCGCCAGAAATCCTTTACTTGTCGAAGCACTTACCCGCCTGCGCCTGGTTAACCGCAGCAATCTGGGTATTAACCGCATGTTTTCCGCCCTATTGATGGAAGGTAAAGAACCGCCCCAGATCAGGGAAGTGGGGGATTCCGTGCAGGTGAGCTTTCCCAAACGCGAGTTAAACGCCACCTTCCGTGTATTTGTGGCCGAAGAAAACAAGCGGGGTCGCAATCTTGGGGTGGATGAATTGATGCTGCTGCAATACCTGCTTCAGCATCCGGAGGTAGACACACACACGGCCGCTACCCTGTGCCAGCGTGGCGAAGCAGAAATGCGCGAAAAGTTATCTACCATGGAGTCCGCTGGATACATCGAACACGGCGGTACCGGGCGGGGTGCGTACTGGTGCATTCAACCAGAGCTTTATAACCGCCTGGCCGAGGATGGCCAGAGCGAGGCGCGTCGCCGCATCGGCTGGGATGCCGCCAAAACACGGGTGCTCAGTATTCTGATGGAACGGGCCAAACGGGGCGAGGGCGGGCTGAAAAATGCCGAAGTGCGGAAAATCACCCGATACTCTCGTAACCAGGTAACCACCCTAATGCGGGAGCTGGCCGCCGAAACCGGCCAGGTCAACCGAACCGGCCACGGCGCGGGCTCCCGCTACTGTTGGGAAATAAACAGTGGTCAATAGCACCGCGAATGCTATCTTCGCAATAAAAAATGCAATTAAATATATAATTGCACAAACAATTGCACTTGGTGCAATTCAATACCCAATGATCCATTACTATTGGCCCGAAAACTGGCTAAGAGCCGTTTTTCGAGCCAATAGCACAGGAGTTGAATCAGCATGCCCCCCCTGGACAAAACCCTCAGGCACCAACTGGAACGCGCCGTTAAAAACGCTCGCGGCACCGCCGAAAAAGGTGCTCACGCCGCGCTGGGCCAGTTGGGGGTAGCTGACCCCACACCGGCCACGCACCTGAGCGATGCCGACCGGGAACTGCGTCGACGCCTGCGTGCCCATGGCCGCCAGCTGGGAGATTCCCTGAATGGGGGCAAAGTCCAGAGCATGGACCGGCTGGTGGAAGAGGTGGGCTACGAGCATTGGCACCGCATGTTGTTTGCTCGATTCCTGGCCGAAAACAACCTGCTCATGTACCCCGACCCAGACGAGCCGGTAGCCATTACCCTGGAAGAATGCGAAGACCTGGCCGCCGACGAAGGCGCTGCCAACGGCTGGGAACTGGCCGCCCGCTATGCTGCCCAGATGCTACCGCAAATTTTCCGGCTGGATTCCCCGGTGTTTCAGCTCACCCTGCCACCAGAGCACCAGCAAACCCTGGAGCGGTTGGTCTCTGGTTTGCCACAGGAAACCTTCACTGCCTCCGACAGCCTAGGCTGGGTGTACCAATTCTGGCAGGCCAATAACAAAGAGCGTATCAATAAATCGGAAGTAAAAATCGGCGCCCGGGAACTGCCTGCCGTTACCCAGCTGTTCACCGAGCCCTACATGGTCAGCTTTCTGCTCGATAACAGCCTCGGCGCCTGGTGGGCAGCCCGCAGGCTCACGGAAGATGATCTGAAAAACGCCCAAAGCGAAGAGGAACTTCGGCAGAAGGCAGCTATTCCCGGTGTGCCGCTGGAATACCTAAGGTTCGTTAAAGTGCCCGCTCCCCAAGCGGGAGAAGGAGAAGACGAGGTCTGGACCCCCGCCGCTGGCACTTTTGATGCATGGCCGGAAAATCTAGCCGACCTCAAAACCCTGGACCCCTGCTGCGGCTCCGGCCATTTTCTGGTGGCCGCACTCCTGATGCTGGTACCCATGCGAATGGAGCGTGATGACTTGTCCGCTCGGGACGCCGTGGATGCTGTGCTGCGAGAGAACATCCATGGCCTCGAACTGGATCAGCGTTGTGTGGAACTGGCTGCCTTTGCGTTGGCGCTGACCGCCTGGAACTACCCGGGTGCTGGCGGTTACCGCCCCCTGCCGGAGTTGCACCTGGCCTGTACCGGCCTGTCCGTCAGTGTTGCCAAAGAAGAATGGAAGCAGCTTGGCCTTGGCAAGCATAACCTCACCATTGCGCTGGATTGGATGCACGATACATTCAAAGACGCGCCGGTGCTGGGCAGCCTGCTTAACCCTGCTAAAGCCGATGCTGCAAAACTGGTGAAGTGGGATGAATTGTCCACCACCCTGAATCAGGCGCTTGAAGCAGAAAAATTGAAGCAGGGCGAAAGCCAACAGGAAACTGCCGTGGTGGCTCAGGGGTTGGCCAAGGCGGCTACGCTGTTATCTGGCGAGTACCAATGGGTCATAACTAATGTGCCTTACCTGTCGCGAGGTAAGCAAAGTGATCGATTGCGGAACTTCTGCAAGCAACACTATCCCGAAGCCAAGAACGACCTAGCCACAGTCTTTCTAGACCGCTGCTTGGAGCTGTGTACTCTCGGTGGTACCTCCAGCGTTGTTTTGCCGCAGAACTGGCTGTTCCTGACCAGTTACAAGAAATTCCGCGAGAAGTTGCTGAATAACGACACCTGGCATTTGATTGCGCGGTTGGGGCCTGGTGCTTTCGAAACCATCAGTGGCGAAGTGGTCAAGGCCATTCTGATTAACCTAAGCCGAGGCAATCACGCTCAGACATTTGGCGGACTGTTTGGTGAGGCGAAACAAACCAATCAGCTACGTGGTGTGGATGTTTCCGAGCCACGTACGGCGGTAGAGAAAGCTGCACAGCTGCAGGTATCGGAAGTCAAAAGTGTGGCGCAGGCGAAGCAGTTGGAGAATCCGGATGCTGTGGTTGCACTTGATGATGTCCAAAGCGCAAATATGCTTTCTGACTATGCAATCGGGCTCGCAGGTGTTCTCAATGGTGATACCGCAAGGTTCGAATCCTTTTTCTGGGAGGTTACCGAATTCTACGATGTGTGGGAGTTTGAGCAGTCAACAGTCAAAGATGTAGTTGCGTTTGGAGGACGTGAAAAAGTAATACTATGGGAGGGTGGAAATGGCCAGCTTCGAGCGTTTGCTAAGGAAGCTAAAGAGAGATTGCATGATGCCGATCGCAGGGGCAATGCTGCCTGGGGAAAGTGGACTATCGGCATTAGCCAAATGAGGCGTTTGCCAGCGACAATTGGAACTGGGGAGAAATTTGATACCAACGTTGCAATTATACTTCCGCATGACCAGAAGCACGTACTGCCTATTTGGGAATACTGTGGTTCGGCAAGGTATAACGACGATGTCAGGAGGTTGTCGCAAAAGCTAAACGTCACTAATGCATCATTGGTCAAAGTCCCCTTCGATCTCGACCACTGGACCAAAATTGCTGAGGAAAAATACCCAAACGGCTTACCAACCCCCTACACCAACGATCCCACCCAGTGGATCTTTCACGGTCACCCCTGCGGTTCAGTTTTCTGGGACGAAGAGCAAAGGTGGACTGCGGAAGGTTCCCTTCGAACCGACGACACCGTGCTGCAAGTCGCCGTAACCCGTCTACTCGGCTACCGCTGGCCAGCCGAGCTGGATGGGGCAATGGAGCTGGCCGACGAGCAGCGCGCATGGGTAAAGCGTTGCGAGGCCCTACTGCCGTTCGCCGATGACGACGGCATTGTCTGCATTCCCCCGGTGCGCGGTGAAGCCTCCGCCGCCGACCGCATGCTCAACCTGCTGGCTGCTGCCTACGGCGAAGCTTGGTCCACCGATGTGCTGACCGACCTCATGAAACAGGTTGACCACACCGGCAAAACCTTGGGAACCTGGCTACGCGACAAGTTCTTCACTCAGCACTGCAAGCTCTTTCAGCACCGCCCCTTCATCTGGCAAATCTGGGACGGCCTGACAGACGGCTTCTCAGCCTTGGTGGACTACCACAAGCTGGACCGCAAGAACCTGGAAACTTTGATCTACACCTATCTGGGTGATTGGATCAGCCGCCAGAAGCAGGATATGAACAACGGCATCGAGGGCGCCGAAGAACGCCTCGCCGCCGCTGAAGCCCTCAAGAAAAAGCTGGAACAGATCCTCGAAGGCGAAGCCCCCTACGACATCTTCGTGCGCTGGAAACCCATTGGGCAACAATCCATCGGCTGGACCCCAGACCTCAACGACGGCGTGCGCTTAAACATCCGTCCCTTCATGACGGTAGCGGACGTAAAGAAGAAGGGCGCCGGCATCCTGCGCGACAAACCCAACATCAAATGGACCAAAGACCGCGGCAAGGATGTGGGATCCGCCCCTTGGCATCACACCTTTGGCGGTGAACGGATTAATGATCATCATCTGACTCTGGCCGAGAAAAGTGCAGCGCGGGAGGCCAAGGCATGAGCACAAAAAACCCCATCAGCTGGTTAACGATTAAGGGATTTAAATCGATAAAGAATCTTGATCGCTTTCCTCTACGGCAACTGAATGTGCTTATTGGCGCCAACGGCGTTGGCAAAAGTAACTTTGTCTCCTACTTTAGAATGCTGAGTGAGATGGTTGAGCTGCGCTTACAGAGCTGGACCACGAATCAAGGGTCTGCAGACCGAATCGTTAGTTTTGGAGTCAAGGAAACTGACAAGATCCAATCGTTCATAAAATTTGGACTCAATGGCTATAAATTTCAGCTAGAGCCCACGGTCGACGGGGGTTTCTCTTTTGCTAGTGAGTCTCTGTATTTTGAAGGGGTATATTATGGAGAAAAATGGATTCCACTGGGGTCTGGTCATAAAGAAGCTAAACTGAAAGAGAAATCTGCGTCCAAAGACAGCGAGGCAGATTATTGCTACAGCTCCATTGCGAGCTGGAAGGTATTTCACTTCCACGATACTAGCGACACCGCCGGTGTAAAAAGGCTCGGATCGCTTCAAGACAACGAATACCTCAGGCCCGATGCTTCAAATTTAGCCGCGTATCTATACAGATTATCTGAAGAACACCCTGATGTGTTGGATCAGATTAAAAAAACAATCCGCCTTGCAATCCCGTTTTTCGACGATTTTGTGCTTAAGCCCAGAAAGCTCAAGTCGGAAGAAGAGCAGATTCGTTTGTTGTGGAGGCAGAAAGATAGCGATTACTCTTTGTGGCCGAGCCAGCTATCGGATGGCTCGGTTCGCTTTATATGCTTGGTAACAGCGCTGCTGCAGCCAGATCCACCATCAACCATCATCATCGATGAACCAGAGCTTGGCCTGCACCCATATGCGATTACATTGCTCGGCTCATTACTACGTTCAGCCTCAAAGAGAATGCAGATAATCGTTTCTACTCAATCCGTGCCTCTGGTCAATGAATTCGATATTGATGACTTGGTGATCGTAGAGCTTGAAGATGGCGGTTCTATTTTAAAAAGGCATGAGGAAGAAGATTTCAAAATCTGGCTGGAAGAATACTCTGTTGGAGAGCTTTGGGAGAAGAATATTCTCGGCGGGAGGCCTCGTAAATGATTCGCGTACATGTGATTTGCGAAGGCCAAACGGAAGAGATGTTTGTGAACGAAATATTGGCTTCAGAGTTTCACCCCAGAAATATTTATCTGACTCCTACACTAATTGGAAAGCCTGGGCACAAAGGGGGCAACTTCAAGTTTGACAGACTTTTGGCCGATGTGCGTGCACGCTTATTAGGGGATACAACGGCTTACTGCACAACGTTTTTTGATTTTTATGGTTTGCCCGAGGATTTTCCAGGCAAGGTAGCTGCCAAGCTCAAAAATGGAATCGAAGAAAAAGCTGACTGCTTGCAAAACACTCTAGTCGAACGACTTAAGGTAAAGCTGGGCGATGAACCTCTTAGAAGGTTCATACCCTACGTTCAAATGTATGAGTTTGAAGGCATTTTATTCAGCCATCCGGAAAAACTCGCTGAGGGTATTAGCAAAGCTGGTCTGGGTGATTCGTTTCAGAAAGTGCGGGATGCCTTCGGTTCTCCAGAAGAAATTAACAACAGTCCCCATACAGCACCGAGCAAGCGGATAGAGGGGCTTTTTAGCGGCTACGACAAGCCAGTACACGGCTCACTTGCTGCTTTGGAGATAGGGCTAGACACAATTCGAGCTGAGTGCCGTCGGTTTGATGCCTGGCTTAACCGGATAGCTGCCTTGCAAGATGGGGTTTCTAAATGAACTTGATAGAACATCTACGCGAGGTTGCCAGTGAGTAAGCTTAGCAATCCTTTTTCAACAGGCGGGGGCGGAGTGCATTTTGAGGCGCAGATACAAGCCTCATTTGTTGCTCTTATGCTGACCGGTGGATTCGCGCCCAGTTTACCTTGCTGGCCCATTAGTGAAATCAAGTTGCAAGGCAAAATTGATGGGTATGATACGGATGACTTGATTGTCTACGTTCAGAATACAGATCTTAATGAGCGAAGGAAGCTCATTGGTCAAGTAAAACACGCCATTTCAGTCACTAAGCGGGACAAGGTTTTCGGAGAAGTCATTCAGTCCGCTTGGAATGACTTTAATAATCCCGTCACGTTTTCACAGAACAAAGATATAATTGCGCTGATAACTGGCCCTTTGAATGGGGTCGACGCCAAAAATATTCCGTGGCTTTTGAATCAAGCAAGACATACAAAAAATGTTGACGAGTTCCTCAGAAATGTAAAGCAAGCTAACTTTAGTCCATCAAAAAGCATCGAAAAACTCGAAGCTATTAAGCACCATTTAAAAGCTGCAAATGATGGGGTTGATGTTCGAGACGATGATTTATATAACTTTTTGAGGCACTTCCACCTGTTGGGTTATGACCTCGGGGGGGAGGCAGGAGTGATTATATCGTTACTCCACTCACATATTTCACAGTTCCACCCTCAGTATCCCCACTGGCTCTGGTCGCGACTTGTCGATATCGTTCAGTCTTGGAATCAGGACGCGGGAACCATCACACGCAACAACTTGCCCGAAGATATTATAGATACATTCAAGCAAAAGGTAATTTCCGAAGTGCCCGAGCGGCTAAGGGCAAGCAGGGAGACTCACGAGGCAAACTGGGACCAGCATCCGGACGCGTCTTATATAGCGCTCGCTATTCTTATAGGGTCTTGGAACGATAAACAAGAGTGCGATGTGCGTACGCTGACGGCCTTGCTCGGCCTAGATTACGACGAGTGGATTCAGAAAGCGCGTGAGCTACTCCATCAACCAAGTAGTCCATTATCCCTTAAGAATGGAGTTTGGACCGTTCTCAAACGATCAGAGCTCTGGCGGCAACTCGGCTCCCGAGTTCTCGATCAAAATTTGAATATTTTTAAAGAACTGGCTGTTTCCATTCTTAAGGAATCAGACCCAGCCTTCGAACTGCCTTCAGATGAACGTTACGGGGCTAAAATTCACGGGAAAGTTCCAAATTGCTCCCCAGCAATTCGGCAGGGTGTTGCTGAAGGCCTAGCCATCCTTGGAGCTTTGCCAGAGTGTTGTAGTAATTGCTCTCGGGGAAATGCTGAAACCACTGCCGTTCTCGCGATTCGGGAGATCTTTGACGGAGCAGACTGGCGACTGTGGGGTAGCCTTAACAATCTTCTCCCCTCGCTAGCCGAAGCGGCACCCAGGGAGTTTCTTGAGGCGGTTGAAAGAACTCTTCGGCTGAAGCCCAGCCCCTTTGAAGAACTCTTTGCGCAGGAAGGCAACGGCATCAATGGAAGCAATTACATGACAGGGTTGCTTTGGGCTTTAGAGGGCTTGGCCTGGGAAGAGCAGTTTCTCGTTCCCGTGTGTGATCTACTTGCTGAGTTGGCAAATCATGACCCAGGGGGCCAATGGGCAAACCGCCCTGGGAATTCATTAACCGATATCTTGCTTCCCTGGATGCCACATACTCGTGCGAGCGTTGAAAAGCGCAAAGTGGCGGTACAGACCGTTCTCAGTGAATGGCCAGATGTCGGCTGGAACCTGCTCCTGAGCCTATTACCCAATCAACATCAAACTACTAGTGGTACACATAAGCCAAAATGGAGGGAAACCATCCCGGACGATTGGGAAAAAGGGGTGACTACGAATGAGTATTGGAAGCAAGCCGCGACCTATGCTGAACTTGTGGTGAGTACCGCCGCCGGACAGGATGTTGGAAAACTTTCCGATTTGATCGATCGCTTTGACAGCCTGACAAAGCCTGCTTTTAATCAACTCATAGAAATTCTTTCTTCTGATGCCATTCTGAGCCGGCCGGAAGAACAGAAACAGTCTCTATGGCGTCGACTCAGCGAGTTTACTAGAAAGCACAGGCGCCACGCTGATGCTAAATGGGCTTTACCTGACGAATTAATAGCTCCAATTGAGGGGGCCATGAACGGGCTGGCCCCAACCGATCCATTTCTTCTGTACGCAGAACTGTTTTCCGGTCGAGATTTCGATCTCTATGAAGAGTCTGGAAACTGGGAAGAGCAGCGTATAAAGCTCGATGAGCGACGAAAGTCAGTTGTCCAAAAGATTATGGAGCAGTATGGCATCAATGGAGCAATTCGGTTTGCCGAATCAGTTACATCATCTCGCGATGTTGGTGCCGCATTGGCTGCAATAGCGACACCAGAGATTGAGAAGACGCTATTGCCGGATTTTTTGGATTCGGAGAAAGAAAAACACTTGAATGTGATGAGTGCCTTTATATGGCGTCGTCGTCATGACGAGGGTTGGGCTTGGTGCGATGGGATAAATAGAGAGCGATGGAGCCACAGACAAATAGGACACTTTCTGGCTTGCTTGCCTTTCACGCGAGCCGCTTGGGAGCGAGCCGGCCAGTGGCTCGACAAGCATGAGGGTCAGTACTGGACTCGGGCAAGTGCTTTTCACTTTGAGGCCGGGGAAGATCTTGGCTTTGCAATAGATAAGCTACTCGAACACGGGCGGCCGCACGCTGCCATAAACTGTCTGGAAAGAATGCTGCACTCAAAGACTGCGATTAATCCACGGCAGTGCGTCCGTGCTCTTCTTGGGGCGCTAAAATCTAGCGAGCCAAACCATGCCATGGACAGTTATCACATGGTTGAGCTAATAAAGCACTTACAGTCGGATAGCACTGTTAGTGATGATGACCTTTTCAAAGTTGAATGGGCCTATTTGCCGTTACTTAATCAACTCGATGGTAACAAACCTGTTTTTCTGCATCGCTCATTGGCCAATGAGCCTGATTTTTTCTGCGAAGTGATTCAACTAATTTACCGTTCGAACAAAGAGGGAGACAAAACCGAAAAGCCTTCTGAAGAGCAAAAAACTATAGCCACCAACGCTTATCGATTGCTCCATGAGTGGAGTAGGCCGCCCGGACTTGGAGATGACGGAACGTTTGATTCTGAGCACTTCAAAGGTTGGCTTGAAAGGGTTAGAAAAGTCTGTACGGGGACAGGTCACTTGGAAGTTGCGCTGATCAAAACTGGCGAAGCTTTAATTTATGCACCTGCCGATGAAGATGGTTTATGGATCAATAAAACCGTGGCTGGAGCGCTGAATGGTCGCTACTCGGAAGAGATGCGTAATGGCTTCACAACCGCTTTGTACAACTCGCGCGGTGTTCACACAGTCGATCCGTCAGGTAAGCCGGAAACGGATCTAGCTGAGAAGTACGGTAAGAAGGCTGAAAATGTCGAGAATGCGGGTTTCCACAGGTTAGCCGTGATCTTGCGGGGCGTGTCAGAGAGCTATAACAAGGAAGCAGAGCAGGTTAAGTCAGATTTTGGAAAGGATGAAGGCGAATGATCGGCATTAATGTTTGGGAGGACTAACGAGTGAAAGTAATTGATGCTCTATTGAAGGCTGTTCGCAGTGCCGCCGCATTCAATCCGGACATCCAAGTTGCCGCCGCCTGCATTCTCTGGCCAGACCGCGACCACCAATGGGAAGCGGTCATTCCCGTTTTGCAGGCTGAAATGCCAGAACTGATGGTGTTAGGTGACTGCGCACCGGAAAAGCGCACAGGCCCTGCTATTTGGCTACGTTACG
>Ga0307974_1002747_pt1 | contig 12567 bp, 6 predicted proteins | sample OrgLakmetagen784_FD_201812 | JGI IMG/M metagenome (GOLD analysis project Ga0307974, IMG submission 201812) | Saline water microbial communities from Organic Lake, Antarctica - #784 | ecosystem: Environmental > Aquatic > Non-marine Saline and Alkaline > Saline | place: Antarctica: Organic Lake... | reverse complement strand
CTGTGTGATCTGCACTGCGCCTAGCGCTGTCTGTGCTCTGCACTGCGCCCAGCGCTGTATGTGATCTGCACTGCGCCTAACTCTGTCTGTGCTCTGCACTGCGCCCAGCGCTGTATGTGATCTGCACTGCGCCTAGCGCTGTATGTGATCTGCACTGCGCCCAGCGCTGTATGTGATCTGCACTGCGCCTAGCCCTGTCTGTACTCTGCACTGCGCCTAGCGCTGTGTGTGATCTGCACTGCGCCTAGCACTGTATGTGATCTGCACTGCGCCTAGCGCTGTATGTGATCTGCACTGCACCCAGCCCTGTGTGCTCTGCACTGCGCCTAGCGCTGTGTGTGATCTGCACTGCGCCTAGCTCTGTGTGCTCTGCACTGCGCCTAGCGCTGTATGTGATCTGCACTGCGCCTAGCTCTGTCTGTGCTCTACACTGCGCCCAGCGCTGTATGTGATCTGCACTGCGCCTAGCGCTGTATGTGATCTGCACTGCGTCTAGCGCTGTATGTGATCTCAACTGCGCCCAGCGCTGTATGTGATCTGCACTGTGCCTAGCTCTGTCTGTGCTCTCCACTGCGCCTAGCTCTGTCTGTGCTCCGCACTGCGCCCAGCCCTGTCTGTGCTCCGCACTGCGCCTAGCGCTGTCTGTGCTCTGCACTGCGCCCAGCCCTGTGTGATCTGCACTGCGCCTAGCGCTGTATGTGCTCTGCACTGCGCCCAGCGCTGTATGTGATCTGCACTGCGCCCAGCCCTGTCTGTGCTCTGCACTGCGCCCAGCGCTGTATGTGATCTGCACTGCGCCTAGCTCTGTCTGTGCTCTGCACTGCGCCCAGCGCTGTATGTGATATGCACTGCGCCTAGCGCTGTATGTGATCTGCATGCGCCTAGCTCTGTCTGTGCTCTGCACTGCGCCCAGCCCTGTATGTGATCTGCACTGCGCCCAGCGCTGTGTGCTTTGCACTGCGCCTAGCACTGTATGTGATCTGCACTGCGCCTAGCGCTGTATGTGATCTGCACTGCGCCTAGCTCTGTCTGTGCTCTGCACTGCGCCCAGCCCTGTATGTGATCTGCACTGCGCCCAGCGCTGTATGTGCTCCGCACTGCGCCTAGCTCTGTCTGTGCTCTGCACTGCGCCCAGCCCTGTCTGTGATCCGCACTGCGCCTAGCTCTGTCTGTGCTCTGCACTGCGCCCAGCCCTGTCTGTGCTCTGCACTGCGCCCAGTGCTGTATGTGATCTGCACTGTGCCTAGCCCTTCAGAGGCCAGCTGCTAAGTAAGCACCAGCCCTACCGCTGTCGTTATTGTTTAGTTTTGTGTGCTTTCTTATGAATCTCATTATGAGTAATGTTTAAAGCGTAACAATGTAGTTTAACAGCTCGTTGGTGCACTTTGTGTAGGTGAATGCCCAGGCTTTGTAAAAGTCTCATATCTTCAGCGGGATCAAACAGTCCTTACATTTCAACAGTCCTCTGATACATACAAAGCCTGATACATACAAAGCACATCTTAACAGTCCTCTGATATATACGAAGCCTGATCGTACGAAGCACATTTCAGCAGTCCTCTGATACATACAAAGCCTGATACATACAAAGCACATTTCAACAGTCCTCTGATATATACGAAGCCTGATCATACAAAGCACATTTCAACAGTCCTCTGATATATACGAAGTCTGATCATACGAAGCACATTTCAACAGTCCTCTGATATATACAAAGCCTGATACATACGAAGCACATTTCGACAGTCCCCTGATACATACGAAGCCTAGCCTTTGCACTTTTTGACTGATGGCTGAGTCTGAAACCTTAGGAATCTCTAGGTGGGACCTTGTTGTGTGGCTATGCATTTTTTCGAAAAACATTTGTACTTGTCCATGCCGGTGGTGTTTGTACTTTTTAGGAAGCTTTTGTCTCAGAGGTAGATGATGGTCATGCGCCTCTCCTTCTTGTGCCCTTTTGGATAGATCGTGCTTTTTCGGATAGATCGTAGAAGATGGTAGTGCCCTTTTGGATAGATGTGTGGACATTGTTGATTTTGCAAGATGTGTGTCTCAAGGGGGGAGGGGATAAATCTAAATCTGGTCAAATACACTATTTTAATTGAACGAATCCTTGGGTAAGATTGTGCTTTGCTGTGTGAGGTGTTGAAGACAAACAATGGGAAGTGCCTGCTACTTTGCTTAATATCTGATTTCAATTCGCTCTTTATACCCAATTATTACAGTCTTAGCCAGGCAAGTGCTGGTTCAGAGTTCATCAAGCAGCAGGGCCCGCAGCAAAAGAGTGATGGACCAGACCATGTTTGATGTTCCAGACCCTCTCGTTGTGCATGTCCTGCTCCTCACACATGAACTTGGATATAATGTTATTTGCCTCCCTCATTCTTGGTATCCTCAGTGTGACAGATCCATGCTTTTTTTTTTATGTGCCCAAACTTTACAGATGTTTCTATTACTGCTGTCGGTTGGTCCTGGCAGATGCTTATTTGTTAACTGATTTTGTTCAGTGCTGCAGTGTCACAAACAGCGTTGTGCCTTTTTCCCTTTCCAATTTTTTTTAGGTGCTACACGTTTGGTGCTACAACAACAGGTATCACAGTTTTCTTTACAAGTCTTAAACAGCAGTCGCACGTTTTGACTGATGGCTCACCTGCAAACCTTGTAAACCTTGTAATCTGGTCAATGCGCACCCTGCCACCTGCCCGGGAGACCCCGCCCAGCAGGACTCACCAGTTCGCCAGCACAGATGCCAACCTAGCATGTGAGATCTGCCACTTCACTGCCACTTCACTGCCACTTCACTGCCACTTCACATCATGGAGCTGGAGGAGATTTTGCTCCTACTTTTTTTCTTCGGGGGGGAAAAATTAATGGAGCTTAATGGAGCTTAATGGAGCTGGAGGAGATTATGCTGCAGTGCGACGCGTGCAGCACCGGCTGGCATAAGGAGCGCATGGATAGTAAGGAGATGCGAGAAGTCTCAACTTTTGCCTTGTAGACCAGAAGAAAAAATTGGTAATCATCCGAGTAAATTAAGCAGTCTACTAGCTCATACTAAGCAGTCTACCAGCAGCCTACCAGCAGTCTAACAGCAGTCTACTAGCAGTCTACTAAGCACTCTACCAGAAGTCTACCAGCAGTCTACTAGCACTCTACCAGCAGCCTACCAGCATGCCAGCCTACCAGCAGTCTACCAGGTAGTACCAGCAGCCTGGCTGCTTTCACGTTTCAACACAGGACATTGCAGATCCCTACCTATACAAGGCAGAAGCCCCTCGTCTAGTAGTAGAGTCTAAGTAAAAAATTACAAAGGAGCACAATGTTGGAGCTGACTGGCTGAGCTGTGGTGGTGTTCCGGAGGATGGCTAGGTGTCCTCAGCTTACGGCTTGAGCGCGAAACCAAGGATGGCTGCAAAAGAAAGCAGAACGTTTAGTGTGAGTATAATGCAAATCAATGCCGTATCGCTCAAGTGAATTGACATGGCCAAAAATGAGGCGTCTTTCTAACGCAAATCTTGTGTACACCAGATTATGCTCATTAACGCAATTCATGTGTACAACATTTATGCTTGCACCACATCATGCACAAGACATACAAAGGAGCGCATGCAAGTGACCAAGATATATCGACTAACGGTATAAGTACAAGTACCATATATATATGGTGTGTATACGGTGTTTTTGGCAGAAAAATCACCAAATATATGGTCATGTACGGTGCATATATACGGTTCCGGCCAACCTTGACAGTGTTTTTATTTCATATACCTCAGCAGCATCTGGTGAGCTGTTTATTGATTAAATAGCATCTCGAAAGCCAGCACTTTGTGAGTCAGTAGCATCTAGTGAGTGGTTTATTGATTGAGTAGCATCTCAGTGGGCCAGCGTTTCTGAGCGAAGCAAAACAGCATCTATTGAGTCAGCAGCACCTAGTGAAGCTAAGCGAGCCAGCACCTTTTGAGCCAGTGTTTAAGGAGCTCAGTGAGTCAACATCCAGCAGGATACTGAGACAGAGCTAGCAGTAGCCAGTCTAGTGAGCTCAGTGAGCCAGCATCCATTGAGTTGACATGGCTTTCAGTATATACTGAGCCAGCATCTAGTATATAGTCGGCCAGCATCTAGTATATACTGAGCCAGCGTCTAGTATATAGTCAGCCAGCATCTAGTAAATACTGAGCCAGCATCTAGTGAGCCAGCATCTAGTGAGTTGACAGGGCCGGCAGTATATACTGAGCCAGCATCTAGTATATAGTCAGCCAGCATCTAGTAAATACTGAGCCAGCATCTAGTGAGCCAGTATCTAGTGAGTTGACAGGGCCGGCAGTATATACTGAGCCAGTATCTAGTATATAGTCGGCCAGCATCTAGTATATACTGAGCCAGCATCTAGTATATAGTCGGCCAGCATCTAGTATATACTGAGCCAGCATCTAGTGAGCCAGTATCTAGTGAGTTGACAGGGCCGGCAGTATATACTGAGCCAGCATTTAGGAAGCCCTTTAAAACGCACAGGAGGGCCGATGCTAATAAGTTGGCCAAAGCACTGTGCATTATATGCTCAGAGCTGTCCAGAACCATATATGCAATTATGTATACCATATATGTATACGGTGTTTGTACAGTAAACTTTTTACATACAGTGTTTGTATGGTGAGTTCAGCAGAGAATAGTTGTAATATACGGAATGATACGGTGTTCGTACAGTAAGCTTTTTACATACAGTGTTTGTATGGCAAGTTCAGCAGGGAATTGTTGCAATATATGGTATAGTACGGTTTAAGTACTGTTTACACATACGGTTCTGGCCAACCCCACATATAATGTGTATCATGTACTGTAGGTGTACTGCGCTGTGCATGGTGCTTTTTTAGCACAGGGGATTCTTGGGATGCACTGGCGTGCATGGTGCTTTTTTAGCACAGGGGATTCTTGGGATGCACTGGCGTGCATGGTGCTTTTTAGCACAGGGCATTATTGTGATGCACTGTGCATGGTGCTGTTTTAGCACAGGGCATTATTGAGATGCACTGGCGTGCATGTTGCTTTTTTAGCACACAGGGCATTATTGAGATGCACTGGCGTGCATGGTGCGCATGTAGGGTTGGCTTAACAGTAGATATATATACACACCGTATATGACCGTATATTTGGTGATTTCCCTGTCACAAATACCGTATATATACACCATACATATGGTACGTGCATATACACCATATATATAGGGCATTATTGAGATGCACTGGCGTGCATGGTGCGCATGTAGGGTTGGCTAAACAGTAGATATATACACACACTGTATATGACCGTATATTTGGTGATTTCCCTGCCAAAACACACTATGAATACACCGTATATGACCGTATATTTGGTGATTTCCCTGCCAAAACTCACTATGAATACACCGTATATGACCGTATATTTGGTGATCTCCCTGCCAAAACACACTATGAATACACCGTAAATGACCGTATATTTGGTGATTTCCCTGCCAAAACACACTATGAATACACCGTATATGACCGTATATTTGGTGATTTCCCTGCCAAAACACACTATGAATACACCGTATATGACCGTAAATTTGGTGATTTCCCTGCCACAAATACCGTATATGTACGGTTGGCCAGAACCGTGTACACACACCGTGTATGACCGTATATACAGTGATTTCCCTGCCAAACATACCGTATATACACCATATATATATGGTACGTGTACATTCAGTTCTGGCCTACCCTATGAACCGTGTATATATGTAAACCGTATATCCATGAACAGTAATATATATATGTATGAAAACCGTATACATATGAAAACTGTATACCCTAGTATTATATAGATATATAATATATAAAATATATATGAAAACGGTATATATATGAAAACCGTATACACCATATATATATATATATATACGGTTCTAGCCAGACCTAGCCACTTAATTAACCAACCTGCAAGGAGGGACAGGTATGAAAAGCCTTCAACAGCTCCGAGTAAGCTGAAAGGTCCGGGTGGGAGGCCTTTGCCTGTGGAATTTGTGAGACAGGTAAAAATGAGTGTGTGTGACGCAAGAAATGATTGTGCGTGACGCAAAAAATGGGTGTGTGTGACGCAAAAAATGAGTGTGAGTGACGCACAAAATGAGTGTGTGTGACGCAAAAAATGAGTGTGTGTGACACAAAAAATGAGTGTGTGTGACGCAAAAAATGAGTGTGAGTGACGCACAAAATGAGTGTGTGTGACACAAACAATGAGTGTGTGTGACGCAAAAAACGAGTGTGTGTGACACAAAAAATGAGTGTGTGATGTACAAAATGAGTGTGTGTGACACAAACAATGAGTGTGTGTGACGCAAAAAACGAGTGTGTGTGACACAAAAAATGAGTGTGTGATGTACAAAACGAGTGTGTGTGACGCAAAAAATGAGTGTGAAAAGAGAGTGAGTGTGTAGAGAGTGTGTGCAGAGTGTGTGTAGAGAGTGTGAAAAGAGAGTGTGTGTGTAGAGAGTGTGAAAAGAGAGAGTGTGTGTAGAGAGTGTGTGTGTAGAGAGTGTGTTTGTAGAGTGTGTAGAGTGAGTGGCGCACGGCGATGTGAACACAACAAGCGAGCCGTCATCCCTTTCCTCTTGTTGCTCATGCACGCACTCCAAAACAGAGCCAAAGAGAGGGCTGCATGACATTAAAACTTCCCTTTTGTCGCTCATGCACATAATCCAAAACACAGCCAAGAAGAAAACCGCTCAATACTAAAGCTTTCCTCTTGTCGCTCATGCACGCACTCCAAAACAGAGCCAAAGAGGGGGCCGCATGACATTAAAGCTTCCCTTTTGCCGCTCAGCACATACTCCAAAACACAGCCAAGAAGAAGACCGCTCAATATTAAAGCTGTTCTTTTGTCGCTCATGCACGCACTCCAAAACAGAGCCAAAGAGGGGGCTGCGTGACATTAAAGCTTCCCTTTATCGCTCGTGTGCGCAATTTAAAACATAGCCAAGGGACTACTTGACAAAAGAGGATTGTGCGCACACACTCCAAAACAGAGCCAAGGGGCTCTGGACAAAAATACTATCGTGGCTGCGCACGCCAAAACAGAGCCAAGGGGCTCTTGACAAAAAAACGACCGTGGCTGCGCACGCCAAAACAGAGCCAAGGGCTGCTTGGCAAACCCTAAGAGGAAAAACGCACCTGTGGAAACCTAGATGGACCAAACCAACCTAGATGGACCAAACCAACCTAGATTGATTGAACCAACCTAGATGGACCAAGTCGCACCTGTGGATACCTAGATGGACCTAACAAACCTAGATAAACCAAACCAATTTAGATGGACCAAACCAACCTAGATGGACCAAACCAACCTAGATGGACCTAACAAACCTAGATGGACCAAGTCGCACCTGTGAATACCTAGATGGACCTAACAAACCTAGATGGACCAAACCAACCTAGATGGACCAAGTCGCACCTGTGGAAACCTTAGTGTAGATAGATAAAACGATTATTCCATGTCACACCTGTGGAAACCTTTGTGTAGATGGACCAGCCGATTATTCCAAGGACAACCAGGTAGCTGACTCCCTCTGCAGCGTAGGGTTTAGAGTCCAAGAAAGGGTAGTTGGTGTTGGTAGTTGGTGTTGGTGGTTGGTGTAGTTGGTATTCCAGGAAAGGGTAGTTTAGAGTCCAGGAAAAGGTGGTTGGTAATCCAGAAAAGGGTAGTTAGTTGACCAGGAAAGGGTAGTTGGTAGTCCAGAAAAGGGTAGTTGGTAGTCCAGAAAAGGGTAGTTTAGAGTCCAGGAAAGGGTACTTTAGAGTCCAGGAAAGGGTGGTGTTTTATTTGTGATAGGTAATGTGTACCGAAGACACTCCATCACTGCCACTCACTAGCCTGCGCTCCATCAAATAAAGGACGTGCGTGTCATCGGCCCATAGGTGCATGTATGTTGATGTGTGTATGTTAAAGTGCGTGCACATGTGCGTGTGAGTGTGCGCGTGTACATGTGCGTATGTTTGTGTTTGCGTGCGGGCTGGTTTGTGTTTTCATCAGATGGAGGGCGTGCGTGTCACCGGCCCATAGGTGCATGTGTGTTGATGTGTGTATGTTAATGTGCGTGCGCGTGTGCGTGTGCGTGTGAGTGTGTGCGTGCATGTGCGTATGTTTGTGTTAGCGTGCGGGCTGGTTTGCGTTTCCATCAAATGGAGGGCGTGCGTGTCATCGGCCCATAGGTGCATGTATGTTAATGTGTGTATGTTAAAGTGTGTGCGCGTGTGCGTGTGAGTGTGTGTGTGTACATGTGCGTATGTTTGTGTTTGCGTGCGGGCTGGTTGGTTTGTGTAACCATCAAATGGAGGGCGTGCGTGCCATCGGCCCATAGGTGCATGTATGTTGATGTGTGCATGTTAAAGTGCGTGCGCGTGTGCGTGTGAGCGTGTGCGTGTACATGTGCGTATGTTTGTGTTTGCGTGCGGGCTGGTTTGCGTTTCCATCAAATGGAGGGCGTGCGTGTCATAGGACCATAGGTGCACGTGTGTTGATGTGTGTATGTTAATGTGCGTGCGCGTGTGCGTGTGAGTGTGTGCGTATGTTTGTGTTTGCGTGCGGGCTGGTTTGCGTTTCCATCAGATGGAGGGCGTGCGTGCTTGTGTTTGTGTGCGTGTGTCATCGGCCCTGGACAGAGTCCAGGAAGGGATAATGAGTGCGAGTGCAAGTGTGTGTGTGTGTGTGTGGTTGCGTTCATGGCCAGGAAGCGTCATAGGAAGGCAATAAACGGAGCAGCTCAATCTGTGCTGTCACAAGCAGAGAAGGCCAGCTTGATCACTTGTCAACAGGTCTGGCCAGAACTATATATGTAAATATATATTACATATATAATATATATACCTATATACGCTGTATATATATGGTATTTTTGGCAGGGATTACCAAATATACGACCATATTCGGTGTACACAATTACGGTTCAGGCCAACCCTACAAAAGGCACACGCACACACACACATAAACACACATAAACACGCACATACACACACATACACATGCACACACACATACACACACATGAACACACACATACGCACACACACATGAACACACACATACACAAACACACACATACACACACACAAATACACACACACGCATATACACGCACATGCACGCACACACACTTACACAAACACATAAAATACACATACACACACACACGCAGACACACACATACACACACACACCTGCGGCACCGAGGGCTCCGGAAGGCCCTGGGGGCAACCCCTCCCCGGTGGTCTGTGGGCAGACAGAAGCAAGAACGCAAAAAGTGTGGAACACTTCGCCAGAAGTGTTAATAAAACGGAACAAAAAGGAAAAGGGAAAAGAACACAGATGGTGTAAACCCCTCCCCGGTGGTCTGTGGGCAGACAGAAGCAAGAACGCAGAAAGTGTGGAGCACTTTGCCAGAAGTGTTAATAAACCGGAAAAAAAAGGAAAAGGGAAACGAACACAGATGGTGTAAACCCCTCCCCGGTGGTCTGTAGACAGACAGAAGCAAGAACGCAGAAAGTGTGGAACACTTTGCCAGAAGTGTTAATAAAACGGAAAAAAAAGGAAAAGGAAAAAGAACACAGATGGTGTAGACCCGTCCCCGGTAGTCAGTGAAAAAGAGAAAGGTAAAAAAGAACGCGGATAGTTAGGGTTGGCCAGAACCATATATATATACGGTGTATATACGGTATTTTTGGCAGGGGAATCACCAAATATACGGTCATATACGGTGTATATATACGGTTTTGGCCAACCCTACGGATAGTGTAGAATACTTTGCCGGTCGTACATGTACAGGGTAAGTAGGGTTTAGTAATAGTTTGACAATGGTTTAGTAATGGTTTGGCAATAGTTTAGTAGGTGCAGTGATGGTTTGACAATGGCTAAGGGTTTAGTAGTGGTTTGACATGGTTTAGTAGGTTTAGTAGGTTTAGCTTATGAATAGGGTTGGCCAAAACCGTACATATACACCGTATATGACCGTGTCTTTGGTGATTCCCCTGCCAAAAATACCGTATATACACCATATATATATGGCTCTGGCCAACCCTACTAATGAACAGTGTTGAGTAGGGTTTAGCCTAGTAATGGTTCGCCTAGTAATGGTTCACCTAGTAATGGTTCGCCTAGTAGTGGTTTGACAATGGTTTAGTAGGTTCAGTGATGGTTTGACAATGGCTAAGGGTTTAGTAGTGGTTTGACAATGGTTTAGTAGGTTTAGTAGGTTTAGCTTATAAACAGTGTTGAGTAGGGTTTCGCCTAGTAAAGGTTCGCCTAGTAATGGTTCGCCTAGTAATGGTCCGCCTAGTAATGGTTCGCCTAGTAGTGGTTTGAGATGGTTTAGTAGGTTTAGCTTATATACAGTGTTGAGTAGGGTTTAGCTAGTAATGGTTAGCCTAGTAATGGTTCGCCTAGTAATGGTTCGTCTAGTAATGGTTTGACATGGTTTAGTAGGTTTAGTAAATCTAGCTTATAAACAGTGTTGAGTAGGGTTTAGCTAGTAATGGTTAGCCTAGTAATGGTTCGCCTAGTAATGGTTTGACAATGGTTTAGTAGGTTCAGTGATGGTTTGACAATGGCTAAGGGTTTAGTATCGGTTTGACATGGTTTAGTAGGTTTAGTAGGTTTAGCTTACGAACAGTGTTGAGTAGGGTTTCGCCTAGTAATGGTCCGCCTAGTAATGGTTCGCCTAGTAATGGTTTGACAATGGTTTAGTAGGTTCAGTGATGGTTTGACAATGGCTAAGGGTTTAGTAGTGGTTTGGCATGGTTTAGTAGGTTTAGTAGGTTTAGCTTACGAACAGTGTTGAGTAGGGTTTTGCCTAGTAATGGTCCGCCTAGTAATGGTTCGCCTAGTAGTGGTTTGGCATGGTTTAGTAGGTTCAGTAGGTTTAGCTTATGAACAGTGCTGAGAAGGGTGAAGCCTAGTAATGGTTAGCCTAGTAATGGTTTGCCTAGTAGTGGTTTGGCATGGTTTAGGAGGTTCAGTAGGTTTAGCTTTGCGCAGTGCAAGTTTTGGCAGACGGCGTACAAATCAAAAGCGCGCAGTGCAAACTATGATAAGCGCGGAGTGCAAAATAAGACAGATGGAGTACAAATGAAAAGTGCGCAGTGCAAGTTTTGGCAGACGGCGTACGAATCAAAAGCGCGCAGTGCAAGCTATGACACGCGCGGAGTGCAAATTAAAATGCGTAGGTGCGGGGTGCGAATAAAGATACGTGGGCAAGTGCAGATCAAGATAACGCAGGGCGAATGATGGCAGGTGTGCAGGTTCCTGTGTTTAGGTTACTGTGCATAGCAGTGCAGTGTGTTGCTATGTATAGTGCAGTGCAGTGTGTTACTGTGTAAGTGCAGTGTACTGTGTATGGCAGGTGCGCAGGTTCCTGTGTATAGGTTACTGTGCATTGCAGTGCAGTGTATTACTGTGTATGGTGCAGTGCAGTGTGTTTGCTGTGTGCAAAGCAGTGCAGTGTGTTACTGTGTATAGTGCAGTGCAGTGTGTATGGCAGGTGCGCAGGTTCCTGTGTATAGGTTACTGTGCATTGCAGTGCAGTGTGTTGCTGTGTATAGTGCAGTGCAGTGTGCTGCTGTAAAAGTGCAGTGCAGTGTGCTGCTGTGCAGTGTACTGTGTATGGCAGGTGCGCAGGTTCCTGTGTATGGATTGGAGACGTGATATCAAGATAACGTAGGGTTGAAGACGTGAGATCAAGATGACGTAGAGTAAGAGACGTGAGATCAAGATGACGTAGAGTAAGAGACGTGAGATCAAGATGACGTAGGTTTGGAGACGTGAGATCAAGATGACGTAGGGTAAGAGACGTGAGATCAAGATGACGTAGAGCGTATAGTGCAGTGCTTTGCAAGGGTTGCAGTAATCAAAGGGCGACCTCACTGCATGTATGGTGCAAGCTTTTCAACGCAGCTGTTTGGTGCGGTGCAAAGTTTCCAGGGCAGTTGTTTGGTGCAAAAATTGGAGTGCTTGGAGTGACCTAAGAGCAGAAGCCACTTCTAATCAGTGTGTGCAGACAGAGCAAATACACACACACGCACACACACACACACACACACACACACACAAAGAGAGCAACTCCACACACACCACGAAGTGGAAGGATGCAGCGAGCAATTTACCATGGCAACAGGTGCACTAGAATAAGGAGCCTACCGACAGCCACAATCAACGAACCTTGAGTGAATATGCACTCCACAATGTGATGGGTTGGGCAAACAAACCAGCGGCAATGGCTCCATATCCCAAGGCCCCAAGCTCCTCGGGCTCCTCGTTTTCAGGGCCATTCTTGTTGCTGCCCTTCCCAAACGCAACACCCTTCTTTGTCACAACTGGGCCGCGTGCATTCACCGTAAGGCCGCGACGGCCTGGGAGTGTGCATTTGTGTGTGTGTATGCGTGTGTGTATGTGTGTTTGCGTATATATGTGTGTGTGTGTGTGTGTGTGTGCGCGTGCGTGTGTGTGTGCATGCGTGTGTGCATGTATGTGTGTGTATTTGTGTGTGTGTGTGTGTGTGTGTGTGTG
>Ga0307974_1002740_pt1 | contig 12578 bp, 8 predicted proteins | sample OrgLakmetagen784_FD_201812 | JGI IMG/M metagenome (GOLD analysis project Ga0307974, IMG submission 201812) | Saline water microbial communities from Organic Lake, Antarctica - #784 | ecosystem: Environmental > Aquatic > Non-marine Saline and Alkaline > Saline | place: Antarctica: Organic Lake... | reverse complement strand
AAGAGAGGGGTAGAGAAGGGTCGATATTTACACATCTCTTGTCCAGGTTCTTACAAGCTGCAGGGTTGAAGCCAAAAGTGCTTGGCGTAATTTACGGTAAATACGTGTGTGAACCTCACATCAAGATGCAGAAGAAGACAGCAAGAAAGTGCTTGAAATGTGAACTGGAAGGTGTATTTCAAGATTGTTTGGTCGCAAAGTGGCACTCCTGTTTGTGAGAGATTTACCTAAAATCAGAGTGCAAGCCCTAAGCCTCGAGTGAAAAGTAGCACGATTAATTGTGAGAATGCAGACACATACAACAAACAAGTCCCAGGCTTTAACATGCCTGTTATAACGTGCTCCTAATAAGACTTTAAACCAATGCATCCTTGCTAAGTCACCAGCAAGCAGGAAATTGATAGTAACACTGCAGATGAAGTCTCACCACTGTTCCAGTCAGCTCCTCCCCACTCTGGAATGGACCTAGGTTGTCTTGATTCTTTGGCTGTGCTGTTTTCTTTCTTTTTTGCTGCCGTTGTTGCTGTTGCTGCTGTTTCTGCTGCGTAAACACTGCTCGCACTGGGTAGGTGTCAGCACGCTCCTGGCTGCCATCTACATTGGTCCATGCCTGCCCGTTGGAAAATATACACGTGAGGGTGCATGAGCGATGAGAGAATACATGAAAATCGCATAGGAGGAAAGGGGGTGTGTAGAATATAGGATTTTACCAAAATGCACACGGAAATAGGTGGAGCAGTAAACCCTAAGCCCACACATTTCTTACACCCACACAATTCTCACATTGTACATTTGTGCCAGGAGCTGGAGAGCTATTGGGGTTGGATAAGTAACCTAGCTCATTGCAACTGGCCTTCAAAGTTCCTGAATTTGCATGTACCCTGAACGTGTACTCCTTGTCCAATATTTATGTAATTATATGTACAGACATGATATTGCAACCTTCAATCTGAAACTTTGTGCGCACTGGCTCGGAGTGTGCACGATCCTGTTTTAAGGGCAGCCCATGAAAGACGCGTACAAAAAGGTACACAGAGCTCATGCAAGTGCGCTTACCAGAGTCCCCTGGAGATCTGCCGTTAATTGCTGCTCTGGTGGCGACTTGCCCGTTTCGACATCCTTAGAAGAGCCGATTCGTGTCTCAGCATGCTTGATAGGGAGAGTCTCAGCATGCTTGATACCGAACTGTGTCTCAGCATTCTTGATACAAGCGGGGATGTGGTGGTGGAGCAACCGGGCCATGGGGGTGTGCCGCAGATCTGTGTCAAACACTTCTGGGCCAAGAAACTCAGGGCGTTGCATCAGCTGCTTGATCTCTGAAAACAGAAGGGCCCCATGAAAAATAATCTGTGGTTGGACATGGCAACATCTGGCCACACAATTTGTAACCAAGCATGAAAAAAGTTATGGACTTTTGAAAGCTAGCTGGACAAGAAATGACATTCGCACATGCTTAAATCTGGATGCTGCCGCGAAAGGTTTGCTCTATGGAAACTCTGCAGTGCCTGATTTACATACCTGCTATTAAATCAGGTTTAGGTTGATAAGAGGGGAAAAGGCACAGACGTTCCAAGAGCAAATGGTGTGCAAAGCATGCACGCATAACTCCCAAGTCCACCTGCATGTGAGTGCATTATTCTTCCTTGACTGCTAGATATAAAGATGGCCAAGAAAAAGAACAAGGCGATAGAACAACAAGGCAATCTACCAAAAGCACAAAAGAAGGTGCCTTGGTACTGAAAGCTTTCTTCAATTAAAACCCGCTCGAGCAATCAAAACTTAGCATTTCTAGAGCCAGTGCTGGAAATTAGCATGCACAGGCTAAAATCATTTATATGATGAGTTAGTGAACGGTGATTTAATACCAGAGGGGGTCAACTGAGCCTGAAAAGGGGGTGTTCTTAAAATGTGAATTGAGTATGGTCTCCACGGCTGGCAGTCTTCAAGCTCAGTACCTAGTGATAGCCCTTGCTCCGAGCTGCTGCGTGCACCTGAGCCTGAAAACTGCCAGCCGTGGAGACCATGCCTAATTGTCCGCGGCGTGAACCCTATTTTTCACCACCACTCTCTCATATCTCACCACTCACTGACCTGATTTGTGTCATTTTTATATGAATCGTCTAAATTTCATTAAAGAATACCATTGCAACAAAAATGGGGCAAAACAGAGCAGTACTTGGCCAGATGCCCCATTTTGGCCCATTTCCCTTAAAGAAAATCAGAAAAAGGGGTGCCAAAAAAGGTGGGAAATCAGCCCTCACCAAATATACTTTTCAAAACTCAGGATGGTTTGGTATCATAAAGGAAGTCCTACTGTCTTGTTTTGGGATGAAAAGAGGCCCTGGTTGAGGCGTGGTGGCCTGTAATGTGGAAACTCAGTGCCAAAATTTGAACGGGAATCCCACCCAGACCACTGGGGAGGTCCGATTGACCCCATACTCTGTGGACCATCTAGTTATGTTCATCAAACATGGTCTGCATCAAAAAAGTCACATTTCAGGACATTTGCTCCGTCGACCCCCTCTGATTTAATACTAAAAAAGGAAGCACATCCTTTGTTCCAGTGGTGTAACAGACACAGGTCTTATAACTAGGGTTGGCCAGAACCATATATATATATACAGTGTATATACGGTATATACGGTATTTTTGGCAGGGATATTGCAGAATGTACGGTCACGTACGGTATATATGAACGGCTCTGGCCAACCCAACTTATAACCATCTGACGAGGAAAGCTATGTAATGCTAGTTATCCTCCTTTTTCTCCCTCTCCCCTGCTCTCCCCCAACAAAAGGCACACTCAATGCGATCCAGTAGAAACCAGCAGCCTGTGAGCACATTAATGCCAAGGGACACAACAACACTTAACCAACCTGCCGTGGCATCGAGTCCAGCATGCCCATTAAGTGATGATGCACAGCGCACAAAGCTTGCAGGGAGCCTTTCAAATGTGTTGCCTGTGTTGCCTGGTTGACTAGCCTTGATGGGCGTGTGCTGAGAAGCTCCATCTCCATCTGAAGGTAAGCGGCCCATGTTGACAAATGCGGCTGGGCGCTGACCAAGGCTCGTGTTAGGAGCTCGGCGTCAAAGTGGCTGGGGCTGAAGGCGTACTCGGTGTTGAACCCTTGCTTGCTGCTCTTGGCTTGCTGCTTTCTGCTGCTGCCCTTGGTAGTAGGTGGCACAGGCAGCAGGCCGCAGAGGTGCCGGAACAGGGTGCGCAGCACATCTGCATCCATATCTGTGACCCCAATCTGCAGACATGGGTGAGAAGCAGAGGGACTGGTTTACTAACGGGCCCATTTGTGAAGTGGTACAGGCGCCAGTCAAGGAAACGCCACAATAGGGTGTGCAGCATCGTGACGTCTGTTGGTCTGCAAAATAGATTTATGGTAAAGCTAGTGTATCCAATACTGTAAACATAAATCTGCAGATTACTCTGCAGCCTGCTCACGTTTTTGGAGGCGAGTGCAATTGAATGTCAGTTGAAACTATCCTGCCACAGCTTGCGCTGTGGGGACCATCTTTTTTACACCTGGTCTTTAGTCAGCGTTCAGGTTTAGTTATTCCCCTCTTCCTCCTGTCCTTCGCCTTTGCCGTCTTAGTTGGCAGTTATGGGTGTCAACGACCCAGCTGCTAACTTCCTTGTTCTCTTCTACAGGGGCTTCAATAATTTTCATCCAGGCAGAGTTTTGGCAGAGTCTTTAGTCAGGTAGAGCCTGGATGGTTGGCAATGTGTAAATTCCCCTCCAACATTTGGTGGAGGTGGAGCCGAGCCGGAACAGAAATGCTTAGATCAAATTAAAATTGATCTCAAACCCTAGTCCTTCCCTGATCCCGTTGACCTTGTGCATCAAATGCGCAGGGCTGGCCATAATCATGTAGGTTTGTGTGTGTATACAGGTATATAGGTATATGGTATATACGATACTTTTAGCAGGGGAAGTACCATACCTGCGGCCGTATACAATGCACACTGGCCGGCCCTAAAAATGCACGTTGCAAATATACAATTGGCTACAAATACGTAGGGTTGGCCAGAACCGTATATACACGCCAAATATAACCGTATATTTGATAAAATCCCTGCCAAAGTACCGTTTATACACCTTGTATATATGTGTGTCTTGCCAACCCTACACACATCGCCTGCATGATACCTGGCCAGCAGCATCCAGAAGTACCAACGATTGCTGCGCTGAAAGGCTCTCAAGATTAAAGTCATCACGCACTAAGATGTACCTGCGTGATGGTATAAGATTAAGCATGTGTCAAACATGGAAGCGGGGGGGACTGTTTCCCACCAGACAGGGCAGGCAGCACATGAGACATGGGCAATGCAACTTGGCAGCGACTATTCAGCAAAAGCTCAGGTGACTTGTTTGGTCTGAGACTGCTCTCTGTGCTTGGAAATGAAAGCGTTTGGGCAAGGCATAAATGGATACTGCATTCACATGACAAGCATTACCCACTTTAGGTCCTTCACGAGGCCTGGAGGGGGCAGCTTGTCACCCTCGTATCCAAAGAACTTCGCCCCCCAAAGGTCCCAAAGGAAAGCGTGGCCAGCTGGGCTGATGGGTCTGCTTTCTTGGCGTGGAGGGTGTGTTTGTCTGTAGGGAGAGGCGTATGGGGAACGCCCGGGATGCAACATGCTACCGCCACCGCTGCTGCCACCGCTGCTGCTGCTGCTGCTTTTGTCAGCAACCTTGCTGGCGGCAAGGTGTGCCTCCTGCAGCTCATTCTGCAGATTTGGTGCCTGGCCTACAAGCTGTGCAAGCTGCTCGGCCAGATCCTGTAAAATGTGAAGGAATGAGAGGATCGCACGCTATGCTTGCACGCGTTGCGGGTTGGAGAAGATAGGAGTGTGCCTCCTGCAGCTTGTTCTGCAGACCTGATTCCTGCCCAGTTTGGTGAGCCAGCTGCTCTGCAACTTGCTTAACTTTTTAGTGCTGATGACTTTGGTCAGGAGCTGGTTTAAGGCCCAGCTTCCACTGAAGGCCCTTTCCAATATACCCTACATTGGAGGAATTTGGAGCAGCCTTTCGTCACCTTCATCAAGTGGGAATCTTCCTAGGTGTGGGGAGGGGAAACAGTAATGGGGAATAGTATACGTTTGAAGTACCCTTCTGTCACCGTTGACAACCCTTTGGTGACTGGGACAAACGTAAGTAGGTTACTTCAAGTAACTTTTATCACATAAATGTGCGGATGAATCAGCACAGGGTGGCTCCAAGCATGTTCCCACCCTAGACAGGTTTCCCAAAGTACCCTCTGAAGTATCAATTACAGACCTCTTTACAAACTGGAGTTGAATACGGGGTGACAGCTTGCCACTGCTTGACCTTGTTCTTGGTGCCTCCGCAGTTGGCACTGTCGATCTGTATTAAAATAAAAAAGCAAAGAAAGCAGAGCAGCAGAAGTCAGGTACGCAGCTCAAAGAAGGCCTTGGATGTAATAAGCAATGATTACTGTTTTGATTCCCCATCTTGCACAATAATCATCTCCTAGTACCCACATACCCCCAAGCACCTTATCAAAAACATTGGAGAAAATGCCATTATAAATTTTGCCAGGGCGCTCGGTTTCGAGATCTGCTTTTACAAAATCCCTTCTTTAGAATGTCTGTGACCACGTCCACAGATCAATACAACCATTAAGATTGCATATTTCACTAGTACATGCTCATCCCTCCCTTGCTTCATCCACTCCTCCATATGGTACGCAATTTGCTTGCAATGCCAAGATGAATCTTACCGCACTCCAAGTCATGTTTGGGTTCAAAGAGAGCTTCTGGAGAGCATGAGCTAGAGGGTTTGCACTGCTGGCCCAGGACTGCAGGGCTGGGCGAGTGTGCATAAGAGAGTACAGGATGTGGGACATGTCAACCTCTGTCAGACCTGCAACAAACAAAAAGAAAAAAGTGTATGATCTACAAGGTTTGCACCAACGCCGACGTAAAGCTGCAGATCTGGGTTTGCTTGAGCCAGTGATTTGGGCCTGCAAAGTTGACAGGGAGATGTCTTACATTGTCTGTGTATTCGTCCATGCCATTGATTTAGCAGGACAGAGACAAAAAAGAGATATCTTCTTCGTTGGAGCGTAACTTTGAGCCAATAACTCAAAGCCTGCAAACTGGACAGGGAGACAAAATGAGAAGTCTTTTTAGTTGGAGCGTAACTTTGAGCCAATTACTCAAAGCCTGCAAAGTTGACGGGGAGACAAGAATGAGATGAATGCTTTTAGTCGCAGCGTAAGCTTGAGCCAGTAACTTAGGGCCTGCAAAGTTGACAGGGGGAACAAAACGGAATAAGTGTTTTTAGTTGCAGCGTAAATGTCTTTAGAAAGAGCTCTTGAAAGAAAGGCAGGGCTTGACGCTACATTTTTCATAGGGATCTCAGCATTTGCAGCTGCAACCTACCCGGTCTGCATTGCTATTTCGTTCATGAAACGCCGTTTGTCGGCTCTTGCGCAAGTGAGAAGCGTGCTAATGGCTCATCAATTTGAGTCACTGTCTAGACAAAAATAATGCTTGTAAGCCTGATTCCTGCTCTGGATTCTCGTCTAACTATGCGTGATGACCGATAAGTCAAGTGCTCATACCCATGACTCGAGCCCATAGAGGAAGCAAACAGCGCGCATTGCCAGGTTTTCCCCCTGTTTTCCTGTTCTAATTTATTCAATCTTGCAAACCTTTTCTGTACGTTCCCACCACAATTGAGCGTGCCTGCCGCAGCGCCTCACAGTTATTCACTGCAAGCACCACCTGCTTCACGGTATTACAATATTACAATGCCAGACTAAAGAAAATGCAGTGTGCTTCCTAAAACACAGGTCTTACCGACAGCTATCGCGCGCAAGCGTGCCTGCTGCAGTACTTCACAGCTCTCTGCTGACAGCACCACCTGGTCTACTGCAGCTTTGTTCTTTGCCTTGGTGGCCTTGCTTGCCCCCCGCTTGCTACTGCTGCTGCTGCTGCTGCTGCTGCTGCTGCTGCTGCTGCTGCTGCTGGGTGGTGGAGGGTGTGACAGTGCTAAGACTTCATGTTGAAGGACACCCATGTCAATGCCTGCCTCTTCCAGCAACTGAGAGGGAAAGCAAAGGAATTGTGCTGCATCTTGAAGCCCATTGTAAATTGATACAGCAAATCCCAATGAAAATGTGAGCATGAACTGGCATGAACGTCATTATACATGTGTCCACTCACAAGAAATACTTGGGATCTGCGTACTGCTCAAGGGAGGCTAGAAAGACAGGGTAAATAAACAAGAGACCGCCTAGAAAAACACAGTGGCCAGGGTACCTACGCTACTAATGAGTGAACTCAAATGAAAAGGCAAGTGAATCCAGGAGCCAGGAGCCTGCCGTAGATGAGGCGGCTGAGTGTCAAGAAACGAGCTTTATTAAAAATGACTTTATCACAGCAAACTGCCCAAACTCACCTTGACAATCTTACTTCTTTTCGTGCACAGCTGTAAGTAGGCGCACACTAGATGGCACGGCTGGCATGTTACGCACCCCACCTCCAGCGCCTGTAATTTGCCCTTGGATACAACCTCCTCAGCGGACCTGAAAACACGTGCAAGGATCGATACAGAGTAGCATGCTCTGCATGGTGTTCGTTTATGTGTTTGCGCTCTGTGCCGCATTTGTATCTACTTTGTTTGCTCCGATTACGGCTGTGAATTCATATACATGCACAGCAGAAGCACGCGCTCGCACAATTTCCAAGGCGCACAAGCATGCGCGAGCCTCGGATTTTACCTGTTGAAATTGTGCAGGTTTGGATGCGTGGCAACAGGAGGAGGACTGGATGCGTTGCAGCGCACGTGAACGCTGGAAGAAGACGCTCTGGAACGATGCATGAGGCCAAAGTTTCTTGCAACCCCGAGGCATGAAGAAGGCAGGGGCCTGTGCAAGAGCCGCTGGCAGTTCTTGCTCCAAAGCATGCTGCCTGCCTGCTCGCGACTGCCAAGGCTGGCTGGTCGGTGAAAGGGAATGCTGTAAATACAACGGAAGTATTTATCACATCACAGTACGTCGTAGTATGAAATCATATCAGATTAAGGTAAATTTAAATATAATCCGAAAATGATTAAGAACTTTTTTGTGCTGTTGCACACAAACAATATTATTTCTGCCTTGTTGCACATCTAAAGATTACCATCTAAAGATAAGGTATTTATATGTCTGGATTACTCTCGATCTGGCAACAATTCCATGCGAAAGGGCGAATACGCAAAAGATAAACAAATCAATCATTTGCCGGTTCAATCCATAATCCCGACCAGTAGGCTTACCGCGCCACACGTTCTGAGATGGCCGGTGAAGAGTCTCACCATTTGGGCTAGAGCAATTGAGGGCAGGGAAAAAAGATTAGGCCCAGCCAGGTAATGTTTGATTATTACATTTATTTGAATGGATCTCCCATTCCTAATCCTAGGCACCTTCAGTTGGACATGTACAAACACACCCGTTGCGCATGTGCTCCTCACACATGAATTGGGTATACTAATATTTGCCTCCCTCATTCTTGATATCCTCTGTGTGACAGTCCATGTTTTTCATATGCCCAAAGCACAATCTTTGATTTAATGCGGTCGGTTGGTCCTGGCAGATGCTTAATTGTTTTAACTGGTTTTATTCAGTGCTGCAATGTGCCTTTTTTCCCCTTTCCAAGGATTTATTTTGTAGGTGCTACAAGTCTGGTGCTACAACAACAATAACACATGTTTTACAGAACGTACGCAGCCTAGCAGTTGCATGTTATAACTGCTGATGGCTTACTCTGTGAACTCTGTAGGTACCACAAGTCAGGTATTACATAACAATTTATCACAGTTTTAGAAGTTTTACATACGCAGCTTAGCAGTCGCACATTTTGACTGATGGCTTTATCTGTAAACTCTGTACACGCATCTTTATATGGGTATTGTGAATGGGGACTACCTACAAAGATGATACAGACAAACCACTGGCAGACCTTAATCTGGATTACCATAAGATAAATTGACACACAAACTGAATGAACCATCAGACATGCATCTGCACTCATAAAAACAAGGTATGCACTGAATACAATACAAGCAACAACAGTCAAGGATTGGGTCCGGGTACTACCTACGGCACACACCCCCTGACCCACATTAATTTCTTTTTAATTGTTTGCGCGGACCTAAGTAACCCCCTCAGCTCAAGCAACAGAGACGCCAGCTTGAAGGCAAGGAACGAATTGATGCATGACCCATTATGCTCATAAAGCTCCCGCACTAGGCCAGGATGGGGCTCTTGCCATGCTTGCCTACTGAAGGTACACAGTGGACGGAGTAAATAGACGATGGAGCCTGCTTGCTTGCATTTTGGCGGTACGACAGAGCCAGGCCTACCTTCCCCTTCGTTAACGAAAGAACGCCCCTTTACTAATAGATAGTCTGGGCTGGCTGTGTGTCGTGGTGCCTTTGCTTGCTGTGAGTTGCACCTCTAGGGTGAAAAAACGCTGTGGTGTTTTGTTGGCTAGCTTGCCATGGCTTGAACATCATGGGAGTGTGGACTGAGATGGTTGAGTTTCTATGTATGTGCAGCAACCAGCTAGGCCAGGATGGGGCTCAAACAACCTAAAAACTTGAGGCGAAGGTTTTTCCTTTCAACACTTTCCTTGTGCTTTTCTTAGAACGTACATGCTGGTGCACTTTTGTAAGTCAAATGTTAATTTTAAACTCAGCTTCCAATTTGTTTGCATGAACAGTCATGGGTCTCTAATGTTGCGCTCCCTTCCTCCCCTTGGGTTATACATTCTGGTGTTCAGTTAACACGCCTGAACTGCTTGTTGTGGCTCTCCATCAGGCTCTCTTTATTATCTCAGGTTGGTGCCTTTCATTTCAATCATTCATTTTTCACCTCTTACTTTCCTTAGAGAACAATATGGCACTGGCTGAGACCAGTTCTTTTTATAAAACCTTACGTTTACTTTACGCTGGCTGATCCAGCAATGCCTATCAGCCAAACATATGTGGCTGCCGGTTACCCCCTTTGTAAAGCCTTTGTAAACCCTTTGTAAGTAACCCCCTCCCTTAATTATGCTGGCTGTGTCATCATTACCAGCGGAGTCTTTTTTTATTGTAAATTTTACGCTGGATTGGCACAGGTTATCCTTGATGTTCAGAGCTTTTCCTAAAACCAATAGACCCTTCGGGCTGTGCTGCTGTTTTGTTAAACACAAAAGAGGAAGAAAGAGAGGGAAGGTATCAACGAGTTCCTCATACCTGTCTAGGTACTATAACTTTTGTAAGCGGGCATTCATAAACGTCATGTCATGTACAAATTGTTTACTAATTGGCAACGCCAACGTCAGCTTTCCCCGCCGATCACGCTCCGCAACGAAAGGAATTCCTACGGGGTGGTGCAGTGGACAACGAGAGAGTTCAACATTGCATGCATAACATTTTACATCCAAAATGTCATGACCAGCAGCTGTATCAGTCAAAGTACTAGTCTCGCGGGCTGCCGCTGCCCGTCTGCTGCTGGCTTATCTCCCCTCTGGGATCAGCCATATGCCTCTGCCAGATTTTAGGAAGTGAGGACACTTTTTGTCACGCCCACCATGCCTGTTTGCTAAAACGAATCTGCACTGCTTTTCACTTTTAAGTATCCAGGACCTTTAGTTAGGTATATCTAAGCACCCCTGCAAACTCAGTTTGTGGCGGGAGGTGCCCAGGTGGACAGGGGCGTACATACCGTACCGTATAATACCTATAATTATACTTATACGGATCGGGCCAACCCTAGAAATGGCACAAATCCAGCCCCCCACTCACACCCTTGACCCCAAACTCATTATTTTTATGCAGAAGTGTTTCATATGTTCTTTATTACCTCCCTGAACCACTAAAAGTCAAAAAATGATGAGGTTCGTTTTAGGGACGAAATTTGGCTGGGAATGGTGGGCCTGCTATTGGCTTGGATTAGGAAAGGAAGTTGTTTTGTGCCCTGCACGCCCGAAAGGTGCAGAGTCACAAACATCCCACTCAAGGAATAAAAAGAGGGGAGGACCAGGAGGCGTCAAATTTTTTTAATGGCAGTCATGTGCAATTTTTGGGCCTCTGGCCCAAAATGACCCCCCCCCCCCCAAAAAAACCTTCCTGACCCCCCACACTAATAAAAAGGGTGTCAATCTACTCAGAATTTAAGCAGATATCTGCCTGCACAGTTCTCATGCCAAATAATGCAATACCTCACGAGCTACATGGCAAAAACTGGTTTGCGCACGCTCTTGCACTGACCACTTGTTTAGTGCACAAATCCAGCCAAAACCTTTGCCAAAGTATTTTTTACTTCAATCATACAACTTATGCATAATGCAATGTGCAAACTGCAAGTTTGGAATCGATTGCTGGTAATTTGCCTGAACACACTCCCGTGGCCTACTTGGAGACATTCCATGCACTTCTATGACCAGGCACCCAGATCCCCCCTTTAATCAAATTACCCAACGAGGGTGCCAGTCGACTGGGCTTGAGCTGAGGATTCCAATAGTATATCTAATACTTCGTGAAAATGGTCCAGTAAAATTTTGGAGACCCCCCCCTGAAATTCCCCGACCCCCCCTGGACCCCACCCCCCCCGACATCCTCAGAATCGACTCATTCATATACCAATCGATAGCTCTCGCCGTCAGGATTTTGATAAGTCATTTATATTTCAATCGACACTTGACGCCTCCTGGGAGGACTTTTTAAATGGGGATCAGGTGGCTGGGAGGCAAGTTGCTTTGCGTGTTCACTAAACGCACACAGCCTAGTAAGGCATGGTTAATACTATTGTATATATTGGGGTAAACAAAAAGCACACAATATTAGCAAAGAAAGGCAGGTTCCACAGTTATCAAGGCCGTAGTTTCTATACTTTTTATGATTTACTGGTTACTTTTGCCATCAGGGGCAACCCAGTACGCCTTATATAAACTTATATGTTCATGCCCACTTAGATATATTTATTTTACTTTCCTGATTGCTTTTGATTCAAAGTGTGTAGCTACAACGCACCCTGCATGTTCCTCGCTGCGATACATTTTCAGTTAGCACAACAACGGACGATTCACAGAACTATCGCTGGACACCGGACACCACACGTGTGTAGGGCTGACCAGAACAGTACACACATACCTATCACATCACTCCACACACATACCTGCTTCAGCATTGTTATCACAGAAACCAGCTGCTGCCGCTGCTCTTCGCCTTGCTGCAGCGCGACCCTGAATTAGCATCACAAACAATGAAAAACAGCATTGTTACCAACAGATAAGCGCAGGTCCCATTTGCTGTTGCTGCAACCCTGAATCAGCATCATTCTTATTGAAAGGAATTGCAGGCTTTAAGCAGTAGACCAAACACATTACTGACTGCTGCCGCTGCTCTCCCCCCTTTCTCTGCATGGCAGCCCTGGGTTTTGCCACATGAACAATGAAGCAACTGGGCTGCCACATGAACAATGAACAATGAACAATGAAGCAACTGGGTTGCCACATGAACAATGAACAATGAACAATGAAGCAACTGGGTTGCCACATGAACAATGAACAA
>Ga0307974_1002737_pt1 | contig 12580 bp, 12 predicted proteins | sample OrgLakmetagen784_FD_201812 | JGI IMG/M metagenome (GOLD analysis project Ga0307974, IMG submission 201812) | Saline water microbial communities from Organic Lake, Antarctica - #784 | ecosystem: Environmental > Aquatic > Non-marine Saline and Alkaline > Saline | place: Antarctica: Organic Lake... | reverse complement strand
ATGGTGGTAAGATGGTACTAGTGATGCTGGTACTAGTGATGGTGGTGCTGTGCCTGGCATCAAGATGGCGGTGGTGATGGTGGTACGATGGTGGCACGATGGTGGTGGTATTAGTGGTGTGGTGTCTGTGGTACTAGTGATGCTGGTACGGTGGTGGTGGTGGTGTCTGTGGTACTAGTGATGCAAGGTACGATGTGCATGGATAAGTGGTCTTCTCCCTCCTTCAGGTGCTGGTGGTGCTGTTACTGAGAGCTCAAGGGGTTTCAGGGTGGGATTAAGTGGTCGTTTTCCTGCTGGGCATACTCAAGTTTCAGGTGCAGAGCGTGATCAAGCTGCGCCCAGAGGAGGGTAGTCTTTGAGTGTCCCTCTGTGCGCTTCTCTGTCAATGGTGCTGCTAGCAGCGTTTCAATGCTTGCATGAAAGCTCACCCTCGTTCCTCTGTGGTGGAGGAAGATATTCACGGTGCCAGGTACCCAAGTGGCTCCTTTTCCTCATTTAATGTGGGGAGTGGTTTCACTGCGTGCATGATTTTTTCCCTTCCTTTTTCTCACCCTCCTGGATATGCCAGAGTATCTCACCCCTGAAAGTGTGAATGTCGTCAGGGAAAGGATCCGCTGCTGTGGAGCTGGTGTCTTTTCTTTGGTGGGGCTGCTAAAAATAAGGATGGCGGGGTGTAAGTGGCTGCTTGTTGTGAAGTGCTGCTTAGAGGAAGAGAAGGATCACGAGCTTCAGGCAAAAGCTGCAGCTTGTTTGATGAGACAGCTCAGTGAGAGTGTGTGTGCTAGCTGTCAGCATTTCTTGTTTACAAAAAGCACCTGTCCTAAGTTTTGTGGGGAGCAATTTTCAATTTCTGCGTACATGTGTATATAATAACGTAAACCCTCTCTGTTTCACTTTTCCTTAAAAGCGTGTGGCTTCCAGGTAAAGGCAAACATGCATACACAAACACACAAACATGCGCGCACGCACACACACACACATGCATACATGCACACACGCATACACACACACTTGCCTTGCTGCCACAGTCTGTGGCTTTAAGCGAAGACGAGCGCCTGGACAGGCACGTAGCCATCAAGCCCGTCAACTGCACAAACCGTTTCAACCAAATCTTGAAAAACGTGGACGAACTCGTTCCCAAGCTTGGAGACTTTTTATACCCACGCTACGCTGCAGCGTCGGTGGCTGCAGGCTTTGATCCCGCCCCACGTTTGCCTTCAATGCCAAGCAAATTCCCCAAAAAGAGCAGCAGCACCACCACCAACAGCAACAGCAACAGCATAGCAGCCACTGGCCGCAACTCCATGTTAGGCCCAAGCAAGCCACAAAGCAACAACGCCAGCAGCAGCAGCAGCAGCAACGCCAGCAGCAGTAGCGGCGGCGACTCCGGCAGCAGTAGTAGAAGTAAATACCCAGAAGCAACACTCCCTGCGCCCTCCCAAATTCCTCAGCCACCCAAAGCCAACACCAAAAGCACCAACAATCTTGCTGGCAGCGCCAGCAATTCTGGTGCCTCTGCTGTTCAGGCAGGCAAAGCACCAGACAGCCAGCCTGCGGAAGTGCCAAAGAAAAGGGGTAAAAAGGAGGTGCTGCCCTCTGTACCTGCAATGCAGCAGCAGCAACAGGAGCAGCAGCAGCGGCAAGAGAAGCAGCAGCAGGAGTTGCAGCATCAATCACTACAGCTGCAGCTACAGGCAGAAATAGAGCAGCAGCAGGATCAGGCTGGTCAGGTCTCCTCCTTCCATGAGGGTGAAGACCAAGGCTCCTATTTATGGTCTACAGGTAAACTTCTGATCACTGCCCGCATGGTGGTTTCTTTTTCTGTTACAATTGCTGTTCGCTATCAGGCGCAATCTCTCTCCCTCTTTTTGTTTGCCTTTGATGAGCGCACTTTACAGCACATTTGTTGGTACGCGTGCGTGCTTGCATGCGTGCGTGCACACACACACACACACACACCACACACACACATGCCAGCACACACACGCATGCCAGCACACACCCAGGCACAATCACACACAATACACAATTACGCACATAATTAAAACAAGCGTGCATGTATGTACACTCACAGAGAGTGTGCCTGAGCAGCAGCAGCAGCAGCAGGACTTGAGTGGCAGCGAGCGCTGGATGGAGGCGGACCCGTTGGCAGAAATTGAGACCCTGTTTGATGAGCAGGTATATATCAAGATACAGATGTAACTGTGAATGTAACTGTGAATGTATGCATGTAACTGTGGATGTATGCATATAACTGTGGATGTAGGTTAGCCAGAGCCATACATTTAATAGGTATTTACGGTATACATACGGTTTTTTTAGCAAGGAAATCATCATACATACGCTCAAATGCGGTGCACATATGTGGTTCTGGCCAACCCTGCGTAAATGCCTTGACTCAAAAAGCCCTATGTGATCGTCTCAAAGGTGCGTGCTTAATTTTTAAACTTTCTGGTGCCGTTGTTTAACCCTGTTTGCCAAGCGGGCGTGTTTAAAACTCTGCTGATGGTCATGGCCTTTTTAGCGTGGCCCCGTTAGGCCAAAGATGTAGGAACAGTCCTCGCTTTTGTCTGTGTATGTGTAGGATAAGTCACAACCATTTACATATACGATGCGTATACGGCATTTTTGGCAGGGAAATCACCAAATATACGGCCATATACGGTGTATACATACGGTTCTGGCCAACCCTATATATGTGTGCACTGTGCAAGCATGCATGAACAGAGCTGACACAGGAAACGACTGCACAGACAATCACATACACGGCTGTACACACACACACATACATATACACACGCGCACACAGGTGCTGTCAGGACCCCCTTCCTCGCCCTCTGCTGCTCCGGCAGAGGTTCCGTCGTCTCAGTCACCTCTGCTCTCGCCAGAGGAGCCCCTGCCTAAGAAAGCCACCAAGAAGGCTGCCAAGGTCCCCCAGGTGAGAGACTAAAAGGTGTTTGGCGGCCTCATAGGAAAGAGTGAAGGAGGCCTGCTCTCATCAAAAAACGCCCCAAGAAGACCGCCAGGGTCCCAGGGATGCTTTCGTACCTTTTGAATAACACCCCGCATAAATATCGGTTTTTGCCTTGTGGGGTGACTGCTGCAATTCTTAATACAGGGTACCGTGCGTCCACGATCACCTCGGATATTAAGCATTTATTTGGCAGATAAACCAAAAATCTTGATAATTCTCGGAGCCCTCTCCAAACTGCATTTAAAGTTTCAATGACTTTTTTGGTATTTTTTTGGGCACTCAGGGGTACAAGACACACCGGAAAGTGCCCCTTCCGAATTCCAAAAATTTCTTCCTCCAAATTGAAAACGAAATGTTTATTACTCTTTCTAAATTTGTCTCACAAGTACTCGTGGAGCGCGGTTTTACCTTTCTACCCCACAATAGAGGTTTTAAAGGCCATGTAGTCGGGAGGAAGGGAAGCCTGACTCTCACCTATCGGACAGAAACTCTCTCGGAACAAAGAGGACCTTCATTTGTTTGCAAATACGAGAACATCACACAGGCAGTGCTGCCACTCCCCACATGGATTGAACGACAAGTACTCCTGCCGGATTTTGCTAGTAGAAAAGAAAAACAACGCAGGCAGTGAAGAACACATTGATTTAGAGAGAGAAAGCCACTTTGGTATCGAGTACTGTAAAACTCCTTTACCAGAAGACAAAAAAGGGCACTTGGCTTGAGCCAGAGACAAGCAAGAGCGCCAAGCACAGAAACTACAGAGCGAAGCTAAGGGTCTACTTAGGGACGACCACCCGTCCCGGCCATTGCCAGCCCCATAAACTACCTAGTAGTATCGCTAGGATCATAAGTAGCAGTATTAATAGTTCCATTAGTGTCATTAGTATTATTAAGAACATTGGTATCATTAGTAACATTAGTATCATTAGTTTAGTTGTGTTAAAATCAGGGTTGTTCAGTTCAAGGTCCGGCCAAAATTCGGGCTCGCGGAATTTCAAAGATCCTGACAAATTTTAAAAGTGCCGTTTGGAGTTCGGTTAAAGTTCGACGAACTTTTAAGGGTTTGTCAAACTTTGCAGCATGCGTCTGTCAATATTTTGAGGGACAGCAGCCCCCCCAGTTCAGTCCCACTCTTTCCTTGCAGTAAAAGTAACATGTTCAATGATTTATGTATGAAAAACATATAGATAATATCAATGATTTATATACCAAATAATATATATATGATAATTTTATCTGTATCAGGCCAGGAAGTTTCCTTGGTCTTAAGGCCAAACTTGTCACACATTCTTGAACTGCTAAGGATTTGTACAACGTGGCACTTGCACTGCACCTTAAGGTTAAGGCTCTCCTTTTACTGCTCTACAATGATGACATGGTACCATTCTGGCCCCCTTTCCCCCCTATTATGATATATAAATACATAACTAAATGGGAAGATTTGAAGGTGGGGGGAGGAGTCCAAGGGCTTGGTTCCCAAAATTACACATTGAACCCTTCAAACAGTTCAAGGGTTCTAGAACTTTCACGAACTAAACAACCCTGGTGAAAATAGTACCAACAGTACCATAGTAATAATAGCTCCGTTAGTAACATTAGTATTACCGTTTGTTTACGATCACTTCGGAAATTAATTAATTATTTGGCCAGAAAACGAAAATTTTTTTTAATTCTTGGAGGCCTCTCCGAACTGACTTCAGGGTGATAAATTAATTATTTATAGTTTTGAGGTTGAAAATCCTAATGAGCTCCAAGCGCGCCAGTGTGAACCCCCTGGCCGGGTTCTTGAAGCCTCAGCCACAGCTTCAGCCTCAGCCACAGCTTCCGCCATAACTAACAGCAGTAGCAGTGCACAGGCAGCATTCACAGGGGGGCTCTCGAACTCAAAAACTATTCCCGACAGGGCCCTCCCGAAGTGCCCTCGAACTCAAAAATTAATCCCCAGACTCCCTCACGAACTGAAATCGAAAATTCAAATAATTATTTGAAAGTGTGGTCACGAACTGATCGTGAACGAACGGTATATCATAACATTCGCCAGGAAGAGTATGGAAAGCTCTGTGGGGATCAGGAGGGTGCCAGCTTAGGCTTGAAACTGGCTCCTGGCAAGAGATTTTTCTTTTTTATTTGCATCGTGACGTGGCGTTGGAGTTCTTACGGGGAAACGAAAAGGTGTTATACGCTGGACTCAGCAGCAGTGTGCTAAAGAGGTCACCTGATGTGAATGACCTCCCATTTGCTGTTGAGAAACTTCTTTAGAGCCCATACAGCCACCAATTAACACCTTGCCGGTGCCCGTCTTCTTGCTTCATCGGTGGAAACAATTGATAATTATAATTATTATAGTAGATGGTTTTTAATATAATTAGTACACTTCATCAAACCTTTATAAACAGAGTCATCTGCCTCTGCTGTGCTCGCCTCTCCCCTGGCCCTTTCGACAGGATTTGCAAGCATGGTCTTTGATGCGAGAGTCGCCCTGCAAGGACCGCCTGCCGACCAAAAAGTGGTTCACTCCAGGCCAGGTGAGGGCGGCATTGAAAGCTGTTATGATGAAGCTCTTGAGTTTTGGTGTACAGTTGCGCTGTGTACCTACCTCTGTCGTGTAAGCTAAACCACTTTACACCGAAAACTGTTGCTCGTGTGGTGTGATTGGATTATGGCTAACCATCTAAGGTGCCAGTGAAAGCTTTTGCTCGTGTTGCGTTTGTAGATGATGGCTGACCATCTAAGGCGGCAGTGAAAGCTTTTGCTCGTGTTCTGTGGGGGTGGGGGCTGACCATCTAAGGCGGCAGTGAAAGCTTTTGCTCGTGTTCTGTGGGGATGGTGGCTGACCATCTAGCAGCGTGTGCAAGCGGTGCTGTTTTGGGTACGGCATGCGACGGAAAGAAGATAGAAGGCCTTTTGGCCTGCCTGTCTTTTTGATGGCTGCTTACCCAACAGCGTGTACGAGCGGTGCTGTTTTGGGTACACAGTACGGTTAAAAGAAAAGGGCGTTCCTCCACCTTGCCCTTAAAAACCGTCGAGCAGCGCTTCTCACACTTAAGCTAATTGTGTCGAGCAATACATGGTTGCCCTATCAGCCCTTCCAATGCCCTTCCATTATTTTTCAGGCAGCAGTCCACAAAATTTGCAGCAATCCAAGAAGTGTGCAAACAGTTTGACCAGCTGCTGCGCTGTCAACCTTTCCAATGTACTACCCTTTCTGCAGTAATGTCCCTTTCTGCAGAAATGACCCTTTATGCAGAAATGTCCCATTACGCAGAAATGACCCTTATCCCAAAACCCTCACTTCCCCTTATCATTGGCACGCTCAACCCACAATATCCATAAAGCCCTGCATTGACCTTGCCAGTGCACTCATGCCCTCACAATTCACGTGCACCCTTTAAGGTGGTTGTCCTGTCGGCCGTCCTGACTCTCAACCCTTCAGTTCCCTTTCATCGCACCCAGGCCTTCCAAGCAGCATGCATCTCTCTGTCGTTCAACTCTTCAGTTCCCTTTCATCGCACCTCAGGCCTTCCAAGCAGCACGCATCATCATATTATGCTCTCTCTGTCGTTCAACCTTCCGTTCCCAATCATCGCACCTCAGGCCTTTCAAGCAGCATGCATCATCCTTTAATGCTCTCTCTGTCGTATCATAGAAGCCCTCTTGAACCACATGCACCTTAGACGCACGCCACAGGCCTCCCTGGCCCTTTGTCACATGCTGAATAAAAAAGGCTCAAGCCTATAATGCTCTCGTTCTTGCACCCACGAAGCCCTCACAAATTGCATGCGCCTTCCTACACACGCCATAAGCCTCCCTGACTCTCTGCTATGTGCCCTCCTTGCATGCAGGACGTCAGAAGCTGGAGCAGAGCAATATGTTCGTTAGCACCTCAATCAAATGACCATGTGCGTGCTATTCACACACACACACGTTCTAACACACAGCGTGTTTCACTGGTCTCCCTGTGCAGCTGAGGAAGCTGGAGCGCAGCAAACTCAGCACGCTGCTGAGCGTGCTGTCACACTACCCACGGGCTTACAAGGTCTTCACCCCTTTCGTGCAGTCCCACCTGCCCGAGCAGTGTGTGGAGGCGCCGGCCACCGTGTTGTGAGTAAGGCAGTGGTGCACACCGTACACCACTTAATCTTTTAAATAATTGCTTTGTAATGTTCGTAGCTGCCTGAGCAGCGTGTGGAGGCGATGGTTATCATGCTAATGCTTATTATTATAATGCAGTGTGTGTAGTTGCATGAGCAGCGTGTGGAGGCCATGGTTATCATGCTAATGCTTATAATCATATTGCTATATGTGTAGCTGCATGAGCAGCGTGTGGAGGCGATGGTTATCACGCTAATGCTTATTATATTATACTGCAATGTGTGTAGCTGCATGAGCAGCGTGTGGAGGCGATGGTTATCATGCCAATGCTAATTATCATATTGCTATGTGTGTAGCTGCATGAGCAGTGCATGTAGGCGGCAGCCACCATGGTTAATGTTTTGAGCATCACATATTGTGTGGCTGTTTAAGCAGTGATGTAGCAACCACTAGAATTATGGTCTCAGTATGAACTATGAATGGCCTCAGTATGAACTTCCAGTTGTAGGGTGTGTCTTGCGTGGCCGCCTGCGTGGGGGCAGTACATCGGGGAAGGGTCAGTCAGTGCAGGTTGGTAGAGCAGTGCAGACTGTGTCTTTGTGTGTACCATGTATGAATTGGTAGAGCAGTGCAGACTGTGTCTTTGTGTGTACCATGTATGAATTGGTAGGGCAGTGCAGACTGTGTCTTTTGTGTGTACCATGTGTGTATTGGTAGGGCAGTGCAGACTGTGTCTTTGTGTGTATTATGTTTGAATTGTTAGGGCAGTGCAGACTGTGTCTTTGTGTGTACCATGTGTGTATTGGTAAGGCAGTGCAGACTGTGTTTTAGTGTGTATCATGTATGAATTGGAAGGGCAGTGCAGACTGTGTCTTTGTGTGTACCATGTATGAATTGGAAGGGCAGTGCAGACTGTGTCTTTGTGTGTATTATGTGTGAATTGGTAGGGCAGTGCATACCACACCTTTGTGTGTGGCTATGAAAGCACAGCGCCAAAAGACGTTATACAGTAGGCAGAGGCTTGCTTTTCTATAGAGTGCTGGAATTTCACTCATTTCACTCATTTCACTAGTGTGAGAATTTTTCCCAGCACTCGCAGTAAGGTTCGCTCACACACATAAGTACTCACACATCAGCGACCTCAAAAGCTCACCCAACACTTTGTTTTTGTTCGTATATCTGTTCCATTGTAGTAACTGCAGCATGTTGACTCAAACGCACGTTTGCACATACACACATAAGCATGTGCGCGCACATGTACACACAAACACACAAACAACCACATAAACACACACATACATACACACACATACATCACCACCACATAAACACACGATTATACACTGTGTCAACGTACAACGTACCTTGGCGCACAGAGAGAGCCGTATTTCTACCTTGAGGGGTAAAGGAGCAGTGCTGTCCATGCTCGTGGAGGTGCCGCTAGATCCGCTCTGCAGTGCAGACCTCACAGACAGCAGTTTGACGGGCGGTGGCAGCTCTTCTCCGGCATCCACGGTCATCATTTTGAACAAGTTTTCGCCTGGTGGGGGCCGCTGGGTGGTGATCGGCCTCGAGGTGCGCAGGGTCAAAGTGCTTTAACAGTGGGGTAGTTGGCAGCCAGAGTATGGTGTAGCGACCATTTTGTATACTGAGCAAGCTTTTTCCCGGTGGGGGTTGCTGGGAGGTGAACCGCGGGATACTCGTATCAAGTGAGCAGACGCCGAGGTAGGTCCGCTCACTAGATACGAGGAAGCCTCGATGCACAAGTGAGTGGACGCCGAGGTCGATTGATCAGGTTGAGCGACGTGGTAGACCGAGTGACAAGGACGGCCTCGAGGTGCATAGGGTCAAAGTGTTGTTTTCACAAGGGGGGTAGTTGGCAGGCAAAGTATGGCAGGCTGACGGGCTGATTGTGCTGGTGAGGGACCTTGAGATGTGCAAAAATGGAGGGGGCAAAAGGCGTCATTCTGTGTTTATGAAGAGTTTTCTCAATGGGGGATACGCTACGACTGAATAGAACCTGGTACTTAGGGGTTTCTAGGGTTGAGGTAGAAGCCTTCAGATTGGTGGTGTTAAAGTGGGTACAGGGAGGCACTGCGGTATATGTGTGTGAGGGGGAGGCGGAGGAGCATTGTAATGCACGAGCATAAAGCAGCTTTCGACCAATCATATGCTTGTACCAAGCCTTGCAGCTGGAAGCTAGGTCGGTGTGGGACGTTGAGCAATTTCAGTCAGTCAAGAAAGAGCCATTTTTGGATACACACACATGTGCGCTCACATACATTCATTATAAACACTCACACACACATGCACACACATGTGTGCTCACATGCATTAAATCAGACACACCCATGCAAAGGCAGATGCACACCCACATGCTCTCTCTCTCTCTCTCACACACACACACACACACACACACACATGCACACACATGTGCGCTCACATATATTATTTGAGACACACTCATGTGAAGGCAGGTACACACCCACATGCTCTCACACACACACACACACACACACACGCACACACGCACACACACACACTCACACACACACAGAAATTGAGTGCGTCGCTTGGATCCCATTTTGTACTAAAATCATCGGTGGAGGTCATTGAGCCAGGTGAGCTGAAAATGCTTTTGTCTGCAAATGAACTCCTGTGTGCAAGCAGAGGCAAAACTCCCACATGCTAACACTTTAAGCGTTGGACAAGGAAGGGCTGTCCAAATTTTAAAAACGTAGGAGCCTTACCACAGTTCTGTGCCCGTAGATACTCCAGGGCAGCAGATTACAATTTTAATTTTGTTTTTGCCTAGGCTGTTACTTTTGGGGGGGGGGGGGCAACTTCTAACCACACTAAAAACAATCCTTGTTGGTGAGTTGACTCATTTAACTATTAGTTGTTGACACAATTGCTTCGTTGAAAATGATTTTGGAGAATGATTTATTTGTTGTTGACCTCAAAATCACATGCAGGCGTTTGTTGCCTCGTTCTTAAGTTGGCTCCCATGCGCCTTTCCCCTTTTTCTACCATTCTCTTTTCTTATACTCACCGCTACCTATCATCAAACCTACATACAAGAGCAGGTAAATACTATGCTGCCTGTGAGCCTTCGCCACAGCCGTTTAAAGAAAGGAAGAGACCACCTCTACAAGGCTCACATACGTAATTACTTTTTACCCTTTGTCATGCCCCAAATCGAAATGATCGACCCTGGGAAGTTTTGTGTAGGGTCTGAGGAATCCAACCCGAAATCGAGGCCGTCACCCTCATCATGAGGCTGTTAAAAAAAAGTATACGCAAGGGGGGATAACATTACAAGCATGGACTAAGGAAACGAAGACGGAGCTTTCGGACAGCGGAGTGCTCACGCTACCAGGCGGACGCAAACCCCGCGAACCCGAAGAGTCTGGCCCGACCACGGGCCACTAGGCTTTCAGGGCAGCTACCCTGAAGAGGCTGAGGCAGAGAAATATATCAGGATGAGAAACACGTGTCTAAGAACTGTGTCAGGAAATGTATCAGGAGGAAGGCATGCCCAATTCTTGGGGTGAGCCCCCAACATCATCTCCTTGCCCCACCCAACCCTGCTCATTTGCATCAAGAGACTTCGCGCAAGGATTGCTGCTGCAACACCTGCGCACTCGGCTTGTTCCCCCAAATTCATACACCCCCCCAAATCATACCCCCACCCCACAGGTGAAGAGGTTGATCCCATGAAGTATCTCAAAAAGGACAGGCTTGGAACCCGGCGCCTCCCTAGCTGGCAGGCCACTGGCGCACCCGACTTGTTCCCCATGACGCCCATGCCCAAAACCGGCCAGGTCGGCACTTCCTCGCCCAGCAGCAGCAGCGCAGCAGGCCCAGCAGACACCAAGGCTGCTGCCTTATCGGTGCAGGGTTACACGCTGGAGCCCGTGTACGCCGCGCTGTCCCCCTTAGAGCCTAAGGACTTTTTCAGCGTGACGCGCGGCAAAGCAGGCAAAGACATTATGGGGCGTGCACTTGACGGCCTGGGCGATCTGGCGCAAGGTGTGCGCACATGTGTGTGTGTGCGTGTGTGTGTGTGTGTGTGTTTGTGTCTGTTCTTTTTTGGACTGCTGGATCTATGATCAAGCAGTGTGACTGTGCCTTATAAAAACACAGGAACACTTGATTGTGTAGTGTGTCATTGCTTTTTTCCAGATCAGATCACAGGAACACTTGATTGTGCAGTGTCTGTGCTTTTTCAGATTGCTGGATCTGTGATTACGCATAACCTGCGCCAGAAATTTTGCTCGGCTTCCTCCCTAGCACGCATGAACGCGCATAAATGAACACACACACTCACACACATGCACACACACATGTTGCACATATACATCCAGGCCTAAGCAGCAACAACGACGCAGAGCCTTCCTCGATAGAGCCTCTGGCCGGCTTGCCTGGATTGGAGGGTTTGCAATTAATGCGCTGGCAGGACGCTCTGCAGGTACAGCGATCAAAAAGTGTTTAAAAGCTTTCGAAAGGCACATTCGACTCCCAATCATGTGAATGTACAAGTTCTGCCATGGGTTTTTCGGATTGTTAAAGCAAGCAAGATTGCGTTTGCCCAATCTGCAAAGGTTTCAGATCAAACCCAGATGGTCATGTCCTGTTTGGGGCCTGGAGGCTAGGTGGCAAGGATATGCCAGACAGGTAGATGTCAACGTCGAATTTCGATGACAGCAATAAGCACGCTTTTCGTCACAGACACGCAGATTTAGCCTACTGTTTGTAATAATCGCACACACACACACACACACACACCAGATGCTGCCGCTGTGCATGTTGCTACGTCCATGACGAGGGTTGGCCAAAACCACACGTACATACGTATGTTTACCTAAGGTAGTATGAGCGGGAAATTGTCCGTAGAAACTGTCAGGCATCACACACAGTGTGTGTATACGGTTCTGGCCAACACTGATCATAACACAGGCGAGCCAGGTCATGCTGTTTGCAGGGGCTAGCTCACACCACGTGCAGGCTAACTATACCATGGGTAGGGCAGACTATCATGTGCAGGGGCTAGGTCACACCACGTGCTGGCTAATTATGCCATGGGCAGGTTAGATCATATGCCGTGGGCAGACTTGTTGTGCCATGTGCAGGCCAATTGTGCCATGGGCAGACTAGATCATGCCATGTGCAGGCTAACTATACCATGGGTAGGGCAGACTATCATGTGCAGGGGCTAGGTCACAGCACGTGCAGGCTAATTAAGGTGTGAGCAGACTAAATCATGCTGCGTGCAGGCTAATTATGCCATGGGCAGGTTAGATCATATGCCGTGGGCAGACTTGTTGTGCTATATGCAGGCTGATCGTGCCATGGGCAGACTAGATCATGCCGCGTGCTGGCTGATTATGCCATGGACAGACTAGATCATGCCGTGGGCAGACTTGTTGTGCCATGTGCAGGCAAATTGTGCCATGGGCAGACTAGATCATGCCACGTGCTGGCTGATTATGCCATGGGCAGACTAGATCATGC